>Ga0335072_10000057_pt1 | contig 218779 bp, 188 predicted proteins | sample Lox_Sample_21_FD_206725 | JGI IMG/M metagenome (GOLD analysis project Ga0335072, IMG submission 206725) | Soil microbial communities from Loxahatchee National Wildlife Refuge, Florida, United States - Lox_Sample_2.1 | ecosystem: Environmental > Terrestrial > Soil > Wetlands | place: USA... | reverse complement strand
GCCGCGCGCCCCGCTACTCGCGCAGCAGCTGCGCGAAACGGCTCGCCGCACGCGAGGCCCACACGAACCCACCCGCCTGGTGCGCGAGCCCCGCCCCATCGAGCCCCACGACCGCCGCCGCCGCCTCGAGCTCACAGCCAACCTCACGGCCGAGCTCACCAAGCGACCACTGCGACGGTCCACCCGCCTCCAACAACAACGCCAGCACGAGGAACTGCATCTCATCACCGCGGCGCTCGACCACAGGCGCAATAGGCTGATCCTGCATGGGAAGGCTTCCTCCTTTCCGTGCCACGCCCCCGGCCGTTCCAGCGGCGCGGGGGCACAAGTAGCTTCGCCGCCACGCTACAGCGCACCGAGCGAAAACACCAGCCGACAGCCAGAACTTGGCGCGTTCGGGTTGGCTGATCGCGATTGTGGAGGGGAAGTTGCCGAGCTCGGCGTCGGTCACGTCGCGGTGGCTTAGTCGGACTCCCCTGTAATGACTTCCAGCAGGGTTCCGGGTGTAGCGGGCATGCCGCGGGAGGCGATGGATGCGGCGCTTGAGACGTTCGCGCAGGTGATGCGTGAGCGCCACCCTGGCGTGGCGGTGCTTCCGCTAGGGCGTGTAGGGGCGCACCGGCCCGTTGTCTCGCCCGCGGCGGGGAAGGTCGTCCGGCCCTTCGCCGCGCCAGAGGATCGTGACGCGCTCCTCGATGGGGATGCGGGCGTGGCCGCGCTTGACGATGATCGCGTCGATTGAGCTGCCGAGGATGCGCTTGCGGTCCTCGATTGGGAGCTCGTCGTAGGACTCGATGACCCCTCGGCTCGGAGCGGCGGCGAGCACGCGCTGTAGATCCGTCCGGGCGTGGTTCACGTCGGCTGCTCGTTGCCGTAGGGCGGCGTGGTAGCCCTCGTCGCCGAGCAGGCGCCGAGCGGTCGTGTCGGCGGCGAAGGCTGCTAGCTCCTCCTCGGCCGCGGAGAGCGTGTTTGCCGCCGCGTCGAGAGCGTCGGAGTCTTGTTGGATGGACATGGCCTCCTGCGCCATCTGCTCGCGCCACACGGCCTCGATGTGGCGCTCCAGCTTGTGCGCGTGGATGCTGGCCGGCTCGGGGCAGACGCCGGCCGTGTGGATCGCACGGCATTTGTAGCCGCGGACAATTGCTCCGTCGCCGCCGCTGTAGTGCGTGCGCCCAGGCGCGAGCACGTAGCGACATCCCGCACACCTGACGATGCCTCCGAGAAGGTTCGGCTTTTTGCCGCGCGGAGCAGCCCTGACGGGCGCATTGTTCGCGGCATGCCACTGGGCTAGGGTCACGATCGGTTCGTGCGCGTGCTTGTTGATCTGGCTACCCCGGTATGCCCAGCCCAGGTACACCCGGTTTTTGATGATGCGCTCGACCATTGGTGGGGTCCATCGGCCTCCGTTGGGTCGCGGTGCCAGCTCGTCGAGGCGAAGGGCGATCTCGGTGCGGCTCTTGTGTGCGCCGCGCATGAGGAACGCTTCGCGTATCGCAGAGGCGTCCTTTCCGGGCACCAGTCGCCTGTCGCTGTCCTTCTCGTAGCCGACGTTCGTGAACTTGGCTATGTGGATGCCGCGGTCGATCGCGTTTGATGTGGCGGTCCTCCAGGACTCGGTGATCCGGTCGCGCTCAAGCTCGGCGAAGATGAGGAGAATCCGCAGGAACGCCTTGCCCATCGGCGTCGAGAGGTCGAGATTCTCGGCCACGCTGACGAGCACCGCGCCGTGCCGGTCGAACTCCTCGAGCGTCGCGAGAGCTCCGACGAGCGTTCGGGCGAAGCGATCGAGCTTGGCAACGATCACGCCGTCGGACTGGCCGTCGCGGATGCGCTGCATCACGTGCTCGAAGATGGGACGGCTCATCGTCCCGCCGCTTGCATCGAGCTCAGGCTCGTGCCACGTCAGCGCTGCGCTATGGGCCTGGGCCCAGGACTCGATGCGTTCGCGCTGGACGGTCGGGGAGATGAAGCTGTCGCCTTCCCGCCCAGCGACCTTCGACACCCGGATATAGGCATCGAGTCTGGGGGCATGCGGGGTCATAGATGCAATATGACATTGGCATCGGAGAAGAGATTTCTCAGCGCCGCCACCACGTAGTCGGCGATCACGTCCGCGGGCGCATCGACGGCCAGCGGGTTGAACCCGCAGGTCGGATGCGAGAAGTCGAGCAGCGTGCAGGTGCGCCCCGGCGGCACGGCGCTGAGCGCGGCGTCGGCCGCATCGCCCTTGGGGTCGAGCACGATCACGGCGCATCGCTCGCGCAGCAGGTCCTCGGCGACCGTGGCCACCAGGAAGCTCGACTTGCCTTGCTCCACCGTGCCGGGCACGGCCACGTTCTGCCGGCGCAGCGGCGTGTGGATCGAGACCGGGCCGAGCGCGTCGCGCAGCGTTCCTCCTCCGTGCTGCGGCCTCAGCACCGAGGGCGGCGCAGGCGCGCGCGGCAGGCCGCTGCGGGCAAGCGGCACGCTGAGGTAGTCCACGGACGGCAGCTGCCAGATCGCGGCGAGCTCGCCCGGCGCGTACACGCCCTTGCGGAAGGCCGGCAGCGGATTGCCCTCGCCGCGCCGGATGCGCCTGGCGTAGAGGCCGAGCAGGCCGTGGCGCAGGCCGGTGCCGCGCTCGATCAGATGGGTCTCGCCCCCTTCCGCACGGAGCTCGGACGCGATCCGCTCACATGCCCGGCGATCGCGCGCGAGCACCCTCAGGTCGGCGAAGAACAGGGGCTGGTGCTGCAGTTCCAGGCCGCCTCGCAGCTCTGTCTCCTCCAGCAGCGACCGATCGCGCACCGGCAGGTGCTCGCGTCGCCGCCGCGACACGCGGCCCTCCTGCCGGCGATAGACGTGGGCGGCGAAGCGCTCGAACAGCAGCGGCGCCGGCGTGAGCGCGAGCTGCACCACGGACGGGCCGCCGCTCGCCGCCATCACCGTCAGCAGCTGGTTGACGGTCGGCTCGGCGCGGCGCAGCGCCAGCCGGTCGAGCGCCTTGACGCGTTCGATGAACTCCGCCTGCTTCTTCAGCCGCAGCAGCGACGGCGGCAGCGGCGGCTGCGCGCCCAGCTCGCGCAGCCTGCAGTTGGGGTAGGCGGCCTGCAGCGAGACCTCCACCATCCGCTCCTGGCCGGCAGGGCATGTGACGGCCAGCCAAGCCGCCGCCCCGAGCGTGCCGGAGGCGCCGCCGTGGTGGACCTCGAGCGCCAGCGAGGGCTGTCCGGTCAGCAGGCGCCTCCACCAGCGCCGCAGCAGGCGCTTGTGCAGACCCTCGAACACGGTCGCGAGCGCGCCGATCGCCGCGTGGTCGCCGCGATAGGGATCGATCAGCAGCCGCACATAGCGTCGCCGGCGCCGCGCCCGCAGGCGGGCTGCCCCAAGCGCCCCCGCGCAGCAGCCGCCGAACGCCGCCAGCGCCGCCGCTGCGGACACGCCGAACAGCGGGCTCCAGCGCCATGCCGCCGCCGCCCACTGACGGTCCGATCGCCACAGGCCGCCTGGGTCGAAGCTCGCGCGCGCGCCGTCGTGACCGCGCAGCAGCTCGCCCGGCCCGCCGTGGGCGAACCACGCCACGATCGCCAGGGCGCCCAGCAGCGCGACCAGGCCCAGCACACGCCATAGCAGGAAGCGAAGCACCTGCCGCCGTCTACGACCGTGCGGCGCCGCGCGGACACCCGCCCGGCGCAGGATGCGCCGGGGCTTTCAGCCTGAGCTCAGCGCGGCCGCGTGGCGCGCTCCACTTGAGCGCCGCGCGGCGTCAGGTGCCAGGCGTTCGCAGCGCCCTTTTCCTGCCCTTCGCCGAGGTTCTCCACGAGCTTGAGCCGCCCGAGCCGGTTGAGCAGCTTGGAGATCTGGCCCTGGTCGACGATGCCGGAGCCTTCCGCGATCTCGCGATTGCTGGCCCCCGGATGCTCCGCTATCACCATCAGCACGCGGACGGTGCGGTAGGTGAGGCGCATGTTGAGCCCTTCGAGCGGGTCCTTGCGGCGCACCGGCGTGCGCTGTCTGGCTTCGCTCGGCAGCTCCGGCGCGGGCCTGCTCAGTTCCCTGCCCGCGGCGCGCGTGCCCAGGTAGGGAAGCACGATCATGCTCATCAGCGAGCCCAGCAGACTGGTGAGCGGCTCCGGCCCGCGGTCCAGGACGCGCGTGTGCAGGACCGCGAAGATCGCGCCCACCACCCCTTCGGCGGTGACCTCGGGCGGTTCGCGGGTGCCGTTCGCGACCGAGCGCCCGCGGTCGATCACGCGCGCAAGCTCCTCCAGCAGCTCCGCCCGCCGCTCGAGCACGCGCTCGCCGGCGCCGAGCGCCTCGACGACGCACAGCTTCGCGAGCCCCGGCTCTTCGTCCATCAGCATTAGTACCCGCGTCAGCGCGGCGCGCGTGCCCTCCCGCCAGCTCGACTCCCGCCGGTAGGCGTCCTCGGCGACCGCGCGGCCCTGCGCGAGCGCCTGTTCGAACGCCGCCAGGAAGCAGTCCTCACGATCGGTGAACACGTCGTAGAAGGTCTTGCGCGAGACTCGCGCGCGGCTGATCACCTCGGCCACCGTCATGCGGGCGTAGCCCACGTCCTCCACTGCTTCCACCGCGGCCGCCAGCATGCGGCTGCGCTGGATCTGCGTGACCTGGCCACGTGGCAGGCCCCCCGGCCCCGGTCGCAGCCGGGGCGTAGCGGTGCGCGTCTTGTACATAACGGTCATGTCTACCCCGCCTAATCTTTCGTTTCGCCAGTAGCAGTGAACATCCCGGTCCGCTCGAGCCACTCCCTGGCCATAGCCCAGCGCCTGCCAGGCCTTCGAGCTTCGCGCGCTCGCGCCAAGAGTCACCGGTCTAGACCCTAAAGTCCAGGCGCGTCTCTTACTTTTTCCAGTAGGTTGAATTGTTGTGCCTAAGGTCAACCCCTGGGTTGACCTGGAGCGCCACGAACCTCCCACTTTCCAAGAAATCGAGTAACCGGAAGAGGACGAAGCTTTGCACAGAAGCTAGCTGCCGGGGTGGACGGCACCTTCGCAGTCCTGCGCCACCGCCCCCCGGCGCGAGGTGAAAACGCAAGTGAGCGCGTGACCGCGGCTCGCCCGCCAGCTACCGAACACGACCTCGGCGCCGTCGACGAGAAGATGAGAGGCCCGACACATGCGGCCTCGGAGATACCGCTACCGGGATTCGAACCCGGGTTTCCGCCATGAGAGGGCGGCGTCCTAGTCCCCTGGACGATAGCGGCGCGCCTGGTGGCCTGAGGCTAGCAGAGGGCGGAGCGGGCTCGCCGGCAGATCGCGGCCGCAGCGGCCCGATGGGCGGCGCTGCGGTGCGCTATCTTCGCTGCCCTAAGCGGATGTGGCGGAATTGGTAGACGCGCACGGTTCAGGTCCGTGTCGGGGCAACCCGGTGGAGGTTCGAGTCCTCTCATCCGCACCAAAATCTTCTGACTCAAACCCCGTGCGGGGTTTGAGCGCTGTCCGCTCGGGCGCACTCGCGAGGGCCGCTCGGCGTGGTCGGAACCTGGTAGCGCCATCGCCGCGCTGCGCCGCCGGCTACTTGCCCGGCGTGAGCGGCTCGGCGCGGGCGGGCGCCTCGCGCCAGGGCGCGCGCGTGATCAGCACGCTGGCCAGGCACGCGGCGGCGGCGATCAGGAAGGGGGTCTCGTCGCCGAGCGCAGCGGCGATCGCGCCGGCGGCGGCCGGGCCGACCATCGCGCCGAGCGCCCAGGCGGCGTTCATGAAGCCGAAGGCCATCCCCTGGGCGAGGCCCGCGCTTTCGGCGCCGTCGGCGATCAGGGCGAACGAGGGCGTGAACAGCGCCCCGAAGCAGACCGAGGCGAGCGCCACCAGCGCGGCGTAGGTGAGCGGCTCGCCATCGAGCGCCAGCGCCAGCGAGGCGAGCGCGCCGGCGGCGAGCGCGCAGCGGACCGGCACGAGCGCGCCGCGGCGATCGCTGAGGCGGCCCAGCAGCGGCGACTGCACCGTCTCGAGCGCCGCGCCGACCAGCCACACCGCGCCGATCGCGCCGGCGCCCCAGCCGGCGGCGGAGAGATGCAGCGGCGCGAGCACCGAGAGGATCCCGGCGAGCAGCGATGCGAGCGACATCAGCGCCAGCCCGAGCACGAGCGTACGACCGCCGAGCGCCCTGCGCAGCGCGGCGAGGGAGGGGCGCTCGGGGGGCACCGGCTCGATCCGCAACGTCATCGCGGCGAGCGCCACGGCGAGCGTGGCCAGCGCGGAGAAGATCGCGACGCGACCTAGCAGCGCGGCGGCGGCGCCGACGATCGGGCCGCACATCGCGCCGAACACGGCCGCGCCCATGGCGGTGCCGATCAACTCGCCGCGGCGCTCCCGCGGGGCGGCGCCGATCAGCCACGCGAAGGCGCCGGCCCAGGTGAAGGCGCTGCCGCACCCCTGCGCCAGGCGCGCGAGGCACAGGGCCGGGAAGCCGCCGGCGAGTGCGAAGGCGAGGCTCGACAGGCCCATCAGCGTGAGGCCCACGAGCACCGCGCGGCGGCAGCCCAGGCGCACCGCCGCGGCGCCTCCGGGGATGCCGCCGAGCAGCGCGCCCGCTGCGTATGCGGCCACGAGCACGCCGGCGCCCGCCTTGGAGAGCTGCAGCTCCGTGGCGAAGCGGCCCAGCAGCGGCGTGAGCGCTGCGTAGAGCATCGTGTCCACCAGCACCAGCGCGCATACGAGCAGGAGCAGCCGCCGCATCGGAAGCTCACGCTACCAGCGTGATTTCGCGCCGCTCGAGGCTTCGCGCGAGCGTGCTCGGCTAGGGCGCGCCGGCGCGCGGCCGGCACGGCGAGCTCCGGCGAGGCCGCCGACGAGTGCGCCGGCGGCCCCAGGAGCTGTGGGTCAGCGCTGGCTCAGCGACCGTCCTGGCGGCGGTGGCGGCGCTGTACCGCGACGATCGAGCCGCCGGCGATCACCATCGCCACGCCGAAGGCGATCTCCCAGCGCAGGTCGAACCCGGTGAAGGGCAGCGTGCTCGCTTTTTCGCTCGTGGGCGCGGCGCTGCTCGTCGGTTCGGCTTCTTTGGCCGGTGCTTCGGATTCTTTGGACGGCGCCACGCCGGATTTCGGTTCGGTCGGTTTTTCCGTGTAGCTCGATTCGGCGAATGCCGCTCCGGGCGCCAGCGCGAGCGCCAGCAGCGAAGCGGCGAGCGCGATCGAGAGCAGGCGTCGCGTGCGCGCCAACCGCCCGCCGCCCGTAGCGTCGCCTTCAGTGTGTGGCCTGCTCGAGGCCATGACACCGGTCCGAGTCATGCCAACCTCCGGTTCGTGATCTGATCAATGACTTGAGCCCGCGCTGGGCGCGGACTCCCTGCCTGCGGGCTCAGTCGTCCGCGTTTGCGTTCGTCTTGGTTCGCCGTGTGAGCGCAGTCGCCTGCCTCTCGTGGGCCCAAGGTCTATCAGCTATCGCGGTCCTACCCGCTTCTCGACTCCGTGAACGCTGTGCAGGCCGCTTAGGGCACGAGCACGCGCCCTTGCAGCGTGCCCTGCGCGAGCCGTCCGCGCAGCACCTTCTTGTCGAACTTGCCGACGCTCGTCTTGGGGATCTCCTCGACGAACGCGAACTCGTCGGGCAGCCACCACTTGGCGACGCGGCCGCGCAGGTGCTCGAGCAGCTGCTGCGCGTCCAGGCCGGCGCCCTCGCGCACCACCACGCAGCACAGCGGGCGCTCCGCCCAGCGCTCGTCGGGCTTGGCGATCACCGCGGCCTCAAGCACGTCGGGGTGCGCCATCACCTCGTTCTCGAGCTCCACCGAGGAGATCCACTCGCCGCCGGACTTGATCACGTCCTTGGAGCGGTCGGTGATCTGCACGTTGCCGCGCTCGTCGACGGAGGCGATGTCGCCGGTGCGCAGCCAGCCGGTGGCGAACTTCTCGTCTTCGCTGGAGTCGGCGAAGTAGCGCGAGGCGACCCAGGGGCCGCGCACTTCGATCTCGCCGGTGGAGGAGCCGTCCCAGGGCACCTCGCCGCCGGCGTCGTCGGCGAGGCGCAGCTCGACCCACGGCAGCGGGCGGCCCTGCATGGCGCGCTCGTCCCAGTAGGCGTCGTCGTGCTCGCGCGCGCTGCCGTCGGGGTTGCGCTCGCGCGGGCGCGAGTAGGTGGCCACGGGGCTGGTCTCGGTCATGCCCCAGGCCTGGTAGATGAGCACGTCGTGGCGCTGCTCGAAGTCCTTCATCAGCTGGCGCGGCACGGCGGAGCCGCCGCAGGCGCAGTTGGTGAGCGAGGTGAGGTCGAGCTCGGGGTGCGCCTCGGCGTAGGCGAGCAGGCCCTGGAAGATGGTGGGCACGCAGCCCATCAGCGTGGGGCGCTCGGCGGCGATCAGGCCGGCGAGGGGCTCGGGCTGCAGGTGGCGGTCGGGCAGCAGCAGGTCGGCGCCGGCCAGCGCGGCGCCATAGGGCAGCCCCCAGGCGTTGACGTGGAACATCGGCACGACCGCGAGGATGCGGTCGGCGCGCGAGAGGCCGGTGCCGTCCCTGGCGAGCGTGACGGTGGTGTGCAGGCTGATCGAGCGGTGCGAGTAGAGCACGCCCTTGGGGTTGCCGGTGGTGCCGCTGGTGTAGCAGAGGGAGGCGGCCTGGCGCTCGTCCAGCTCGGGGTACTCGAACGGTCCGCCGCCGGCCTGCTCGAGCAGCTGCTCGTAGCCGAGCGCGTTCGGCAGCTCCGCGGCCAGCGCCTGCTCGTCCTCGCCCATCACCACGTAGCGCTCGACGGTGTGGAAGCTGGGGGCGAGCTTGGCGAGCAGCGGCACGAGCGAGCCGTCGACGAAGATCACGCGGTCCTCGGCGTGGTTGACGATGTAGGCGAGCTGCTCCTCGAACAGGCGGATGTTGAGCGTGTGCAGCACGGCGCCGGTGCAAGGCACCGCGAAGTACAGCTCGAAGTGGCGCTGGTTGTTCCAGGCGAAGGTGCCGACGCGCTCGCCCTGCTCGATGCCGAGGGCGCGCAGCGCGCGGGCGAGGCGGTCGACGCGCGCGGAGACCTCGGCGTGGCTGGCGCGCAGCACGGTCTCGCCGTCGGGCGCGAGCGTCACCACCTCGGCGCCGTGGTTGCAGCGCGCGAGCCTCCCCCTGATGTGGTTGAGGGTGAGCGGGAAGTCGTCCTGCATCAGACCCTCGAGCGCCTGCGTCATCCCCTCCGAGCCTCCTCCCGTGGCTTCAGCTTGCGCAGAGCATCGTAGATGCCGCGAGTGCGCTGCGCGATGTCCTCCCAGTCGAAGCGCAGCACGTGCTCGGAGGCCTCGGCGACGAGCCGGTCGCGCAGCGCCTCGTCGACGAGCAGGCGTTCGATCATCACGCCGAGGTGCTCGGCGTCGCCGCCGTTGAAGCGCAGGCCCACGCGCTCGCCCACGGGCACGACCTCGCGCAGGCCGCCGGTGTCGGCGACGATGCAGGGACAGCCGGAGGCCATCGCCTCGAGCGCGACCAGCCCGAACGGCTCGTAGATCGAGGGCACCACGCACAGGTCGGCGATGCGGTAGAGGCTGTGCAGGGCGTCGTCGCCGATCCAGCCGAGGAAGGTGCCATGCTCGTTCAGGCCCAGGCGTGCGGCCTGGGCCTTGAGCTCCTGCTCGTGGGTGCCGCTGCCGGCCACCAGGAAGCGCACGTCGCCGACTCGCTCGATCAGCTCGGGCAGCGCGTCGAGCGCCAGCTGGAAGCCCTTCTCGTAGACGAGCCGCCCGACCAGCAGCACGAGCTTCTGGTGGGGCGCGGCGAACTCGCTGCGCAGCGCGCGCTCCTCGCCGGTGGCGCGCATTTCGCTGGGGTCGACGCCGTTGGGTATGACGGCGACGCGGCGCTCGTCGATGTCGAAGATGTCGGCGACGTGGCCGCGCATGTAGTAGGAGCAGACGATCACCTGCTCGGCGCGGCGCGCCATCCAGCGCTCGACGGCGTGGATGTGCGACTGCGGCGGCTCCTGCACCCAGCCCTGGTGGCGCCCGTGCTCGGTGGCGTGGACGGTGGTGACGAACGGCACCGAGAGCTGGTCGGCGAGGGCGGCGGCGGCCTTGGAGACGAGCCAGTCGTGGCCGTGCACGAGCTCGTAGCGGTGCTCCTGCGCGAGCGCTTCGCCGGCGGCGAGCATGTCGCGGTTCATCTGCTCGACCCAGGCGAGGAAGCGCTCGAGCTCGCGCGGCCAGCCGGGCTCGCCGACGCGGTGCACGTTCACGCCGCTGCGCTCCTCGAAGCGCGGCAGCTCGCCCTGCTCGTAGTCGCCGACGCCGCGCGTGAGCACGTCGACGCACACGCCCTGGCGCACCAGCGCCTCGGCGAGCTTGCGTACGTGGCGCGCGAGACCGCCCTCGACCACGGGCGGGTACTCCCAGGAGAGGATCAGCACGCGGCTGCTCACGCGCAGACCCTACCTAGCGGCGGGCGAACGTCGGCCGCCGGGAGCTCCGGCGCAGTGGGCGCTCAGCCCCCGGTGGCGGGCTCGGCCGGCGCCGGGTGGCGCGTTCAACCCCGGTCGGCGGGCTCGACCGGCGGCGCCAGGTCCATCTGCAGCTGGCGCGGGGAGGGGCGCAGCGGTTCGGCGGTGCTGCGCGGCGCGCCGCGTTTGGCCCAGTGCGCGATCACCTCGCGGCTGCGGCAGGAGCGGTAGGTGACGCGCCGGTCGACGGGCTGGATGGCGAGGCCGCCCGGCGCGCTGCCGGTGACGATCGCATGGAAGCGCCGACCGAGGCGGTCGACCTCGACGACGTCTCCGGCGTTGATGCCCTCGAGCCTCATCCGGCGTGCACTCCAGCACGATCGCGGCCGCGTTGCTAGAACTCGCAGCTCGGATGCACCGTCGCCAGTGCGCCCCATAGAGCGATGAGATGGCTGGTCGACGGCATGAACGTGATCGGCACGCGCCCGGACGCGTGGTGGAAGGACCGCCACGCGGCGATGGTGAAGCTGGTGGGCGCGCTCGAGCGCTGGGCGGTGAGCAGCGGCGCGGACGTGACGGTGGTGTTCGAGCAGCCGCCCTCGCCCCCGATCCGCTCCAGCGTGATCGCGGTGGCGTATGCGCCGCGACCCCGGCGCGACTCAGGCGACGATGAGCTCGTGCGGCTGCTGGCGGCCGACGCGGAGCCGGGCTCGGTGCGCGTGGTGACCTCGGACCTGTGGCTGTCGGACCGTGTGCACGCGGCCGGCGCATCGGTGGAAGGCTCGGCCCAGTTCCGCGCGCTGATCGAAGAGGGCTGAGGGGCGCAGCTCCATCGCCTTCAGCCTCCGCCGCCTATCGCCTGCGGCGGATGCGGGCCACCGGGGCTCCCCCCAGCACCCTCTAAGGTAGTTGTGTGAGCAACCAGCAGCCTGTGGCAGGCGAAGGACGGGGGCTCTCGCGCGGCCTGGTGGCGCTGATGGCGTTCGCCTGCGGCGCGGCGGTGGCGAACATCTACTACGCGCAGCCGCTGCTGAGCACGATCGCGCACGACTTCTCGGTCTCGGACGGCACCGCGGGGCTGCTGGTGACGGCCTCGCAGGTGGGCTACGCGGCGGGCCTGGTGCTGTTGGTGCCGATGGGCGACCTGCTGGAGCGCCGCGGCCTGATCACGCGCATCATGCTGGTGACGGCGCTGGCGCTGGCGGCGACGGCGGCGAGCCCGAGCCTGGCGGTGCTGGCGGCGTGCCTGGCGGTGGTGGGCCTGACCTCGGTGGTGGCGCAGATCCTGGTGCCGCTGGCGAGCACGCTGGCGGGTGAGCACGAGCGCGGGCGGGTGGTGGGTCATGTTATGAGTGGATTGCTGGTGGGGATTCTGGTGGCGCGTACCGCCAGCGGCCTGCTCAGCGAGCTCGGGGGCTGGCGAGTTGTGTTCGGTGTTTCGGCGGCCGTGATGCTGGGGCTGTGCGCGGTTCTGCGCGCAGCCCTGCCGGAGGTGCGCCCGACCACGGCGCTGTCCTATCCCCGCCTGCTGCGTTCGGTGGGCAGGCTCGTGGCGGAGCAGCCGACGCTGCGCATGCGCATGTTCTACGGCACGCTGGGCATGGGACAGTTCAGCGTGCTGTGGACGACGATCGCGTTCCTGCTGGCGGGTCCCTCCTACCGCTACGGGGACGCGACGATCGGGCTGTTCGGCCTGGTGGGCCTCGCGGGGGCGCTGGCGGCGCAGGCGGCCGGGCGGCTGGCGGACCGCGGGCGCCACCATCACTCGACCGGCGTGTTCTTCGTGACGATGCTCGTCTCGTGGGCGCTGGTCGCGGCGGGCAGCAGCTCGCTGGCGGCGCTGATCCTCGGCATCGCGCTGCTGGACCTCGGCATCCAGGGAGCGCAGATCACCAACCAGAGCGTGATCTACGCGCTGGTGCCGCAGGCGCGCAGCCGCATCACGACTGCGTACATGACCTCGCTGTTCGCGGCCGCGGCGATCTCCTCGGCGGCGGCGTCGGCCCTCTACGAGGCCGGCGGCTGGAGCGCGGTGTCGGTCCTTGGCGGCGCGCTGGCCGGCGCGGGCGTGCTCGCATGGCTCACCGAGCAGCTGCTGCGCAGCCGCCGCGCGGCCGGCGAGAGCGCGGCGCAGCGCGCGGCCTGAGGCTCGCCGGGCGCGCGCGAGGGCCGCGCCGAGCATCAGGCCGGGACGGGAGCTTGCGGCGTGGCCGCGGCTGGGAAGCGCACCTCCACGTGCAGGCCTCCGTGCGGCCTTGCGCGGGTGCTGACGGTGGCGCCGTGGGCCTCGGCGATGGCGTGGACGATCGACAGGCCGAGGCCGTGCCCCTCGCCCTGGCCGGTGCGCTCCGCGCCGAGCCGCTGGAATGGCCGGCGCAGTCGCTCGAGCTCGGACGCGGGCACGATCGGGCCGTCGTTGGCGACCGACAGGACGGAACCCGCGGCGCCGGTGGCGCTCGTCACCTCGATCTGCCCGCCGGGCGCGTTGTGGCGGACGGCGTTGTCGATTAGGTTCGCCACCAGGCGCTCGAGCAGCTGGCCGTCTCCGCCCACCCGTGCGGGCTCGAGCTGCGCCTGCAGGCGCAGGCCCCGCCGCTCGAGCTCGGCGCTGCGGGCGTCGAGCTCGCGCCGCGCCAGCGCCGCCAGGTCGACGCGCTCGCGACGGTCGAGCGCCTGCTCGCCACTGGCCAGGCTCAGCAGCGCCGCGATCAGCTGCTCGAGCTGCTGCTCGGAGGCCAGCACGCGCTCGTGCGCCGCGCGCAAGGAGGCGACGCTGGCGTGGGGATCGGCGAGCGCGACCTGGGTCAGCGTCTTCAGCCTCGCGAGCGGAGTGAGCAGCTCGTGGGAGGCGTTGGCGACGAACTGCCGCTGCGTGCGGAAGGAGCCGTCGAGGCGTGCGAGCAGCCCGTCGAAGGTGTCGGCGAGCTCCTTGAACTCGTCGTCGGGGCCTGCGAGCGCGAGCCGGCGGTGGAGGTTGGTGGCGGAGATCTCGCGCGCGGTGCTCGTGATCGTGCGCAAGGGGCGCAGCACGCGGCCGGCGACGAGCCAGCCGAGCCCGAGCGACACGGCGGCCATCAGCGCGAGCGCGAGCGCGGAGACGACCGCGAGCACGCGCAGGTCCACGTTGCGCTGTTCGGCGTCGACGACCGACACCTTGGCGCCACCCCGCCGGGCGGCGCTCGAGGAGCCCACGAGCGGCGCCGGCACCGCCTGCGAGTAGGCGCCGCGAGTGTGCGCGACGCCGCCGTAGGTCAGCGCCAGCAGCGCCGCGGCGGATATGAAGAAGAGACCGCCGTAGAGGATCGCGAGCCGCAGGCGGACGGTGCGCCGCGGCAGTCGCAGCCGCCCGGCCAGCCGCTTCGCTCGGGGGCCGCGCGCCACGACGTCGCTCAGATGCGGTAGCCGGACTTGGCGACCGTCTCGATGATCTGGGGCTCCCCCAGCTTCGCGCGCAGGCGGCTGACGGTGATCTTGACGGCGTTGGTGAAGGGGTCGGCGGCCTCGTCCCACACGCGCGCCAACAGCTCCTCGGCCGAGACGCTGCGGCCCTGGGAGGCGAGCAGCAGCTCCAGCACCCCGAACTCCTTGGGGGCCAGCTCGATCTCCCTGCCGGCGCGGAACACGCGATGCTGGGCGCTGTCGAGCACCACGTCCATGCGGCGCAGCAGCGGCGGGATCGCGGGCTGGGCGCGGCGCGCCAGCGCGCCGATCCTGGCGACCAGCACGGGGAAGTCGAAGGGCTTGGGCAGGTAGTCGTCGGCGCCGAGCCCGAGGCCGTCGACGACCGCCTCGATCGTGCCGGCGGCGGTGAGCATCAGCACGCGGCTGCGACACTCGCCCTCGACGAGCCGCGCGCAGATCTCATCGCCGTGCATCCCCGGCAGGTCGCGGTCGAGCACGATCACGTCGTAGTCGTTGATCTGCGCGCGGGAGAGCCCGCCGGGCCCGTCGGGCGCGACGTCCACGGCGATGCCGGCCCGGCGCAGGCCGACGGCGACCGCCTCGGCCATCTCCAGGTCGTCCTCGATCACCAGCACGCGCATCCGCCCACCAAGGTACTTTGGCGCGGTTTCGGCGCGGTTTCGCGCCCCGCGGACGTGCAGGCCCCGTCGCGGACGTGCCAGCGCCGGCGCAGACGTGCGTCGCCGGGGCCGAGGGCGCGCGGGCGCCGATACCGTCCCGAAACCGTCGATGTCGTACACCCCGTTCCGGCGCACGGACCATCGAGCTGCAAAGGAGCCGACATGCGAGCCGACGCACGACCCATCGACGATCGAGGCACGCCGGCCAGGGGCCGGCGAGGAGCGGCGTGCGCGGCGGCGGCGTTGATCCTCGCCGCGCCGATCGCCGGCTGCGGCGGCGGCTCGCCGGGCGGGGGCGTGGCGAGCCTGCGCTCGCACACCTCGAGCACCTCCTCGACGGCCTCGACGGGCTCTACCGCGGCCGGCCCCGCGCAGGGCCGCGAATCCTCTCCGGGCAGCCAGGCGGTGGCGTATGCGGCGTGCATGCGCTCGCACGGGGTGACGGGCTTCCCCGACCCGGTGATCCACGAAGGCGCCAACGGCGCCAGCGTGAAGATGGCCGTGCCGGCGTCGGCGGGGAGGAACCCGAGGTTCAAGTCCGCGCAGCAGGCGTGCCAGAAGCTGCTCCCGAACGGCGGCGCGCCGGGCGGCCAGCCGACCGTGAGCCCGCAGGAACAGGCGCAGTACCTGCGCGCGGCGGCGTGCATCCGCTCGCACGGCGTGCCCAACTTCCCCGACCCGACGTTCTCGGGCGGCGGCGTTCACATCGACCACAAGGGCCTGAACCTCAGCTCGCCGACGCTGAAGGCGGCCATCCAGGCTTGCAAGTCGGTGATCCCGGAAGGGGCGCAGGGCACCCACCCTGGCTCCGCGCACGAAGCGGCGCCGTGAGCGTTCCCGCTGGCGGTCGGCCCGTCTCGTCCCGTGAGGTCGCGTCCAGGCCATGCCGGCCGCCGTGGGGGAACCCCTAGGGCTCGCGGCTACGCAGAAAGTCAGCGATGCGGGTGCCAGCATGAACCTCGGAGAACACCGAGCCCGGCACCGACACGGCGCGCAGCACCGGCAACAGCACAGCGAGATAGGTGTGGGCCGCCGCTGCCGAGCTCCACTCGTAGATGCCCGCGTAGCTGCTCGTCTGCGAATCGAACATCCACAGCTTGGTCCCGAAGCCGTGGAAGCCGCTCCAGAAGGGCGTCGTGAGAACGCATAGGCGCTGAAACAGCCAATGCAGGATGGCGGCGGAGCGGATGAGCTTCAGCCTGAAGCCGACCTCGATCACGGTCCGCTGCTCGTCGGGCAGCGGCCTCGCCGTTTCCCTGAACACGCGGTAGGCATGCGCGTCGCACAGGCGGTAGCGGTGACCCAGCCGGCTGCTCCCCAGCCGCAGCTCTCGGCGAGCTGCCAGCCCCGGGAAGGCAGCGAGCGAGGCCATGACGAGGCGCGAGCCGCCCCGGCCGTGCCGTGGCAGCGCTTCTCGAGAGTCCATCACCTGCTCTGCCGTCCGTGGCGCCCGGCGAGCAGAAGGCCTCCCCGAGAAGCGCGAAGGGCGCGGTGGGCGTCACCCGTCATGCGGCAGATGTTGAGGCGGCCCATGCGCGCCGGCATCCGCCGGAGCCCGTAGAGAAGCGCGGCTTCCCCGCACCCCGGTGCATCGAGCTCGCGATCGGATCCCTCCTGCCCAGGTCCGCCGGAGCTACTACGGACTGCGCCTGTGGCAGGCCACCGATGATCCCGCAGCGCGGGGAGATCATGGTTGGGCCTGCTGAAAGCGCAAGCGCGAGGAGCGATCCGCACATGGCCACCCATCTCGAGTCGGCGCTCGCACCGGCCGCTACCACCACCCTGATCGACCTCGCCGGCGTCGAGAAGGTGTACCGCAGCGGCAAGCTCGAGTACCCGGCGCTGCGCGGAATCGACCTGTCGATCTCTGCGGGTGAGATGGTGGCGATCGTAGGCCCGTCGGGCAGCGGCAAGTCGACGATCATCAATGTGATCACAGGGATCGACCGCCCGACGGCGGGAACGGTGACCGTGGGCGGCGAGCGGATCGATCGGCTGAACGAGGAGCAGCTCGCCTCGTGGCGCGGCGAGAACGTGGGCATCGTCTTTCAGTTCTTTCAACTGCTGCCGACCCTGTCCGCGCTCGAGAATGCGGTCCTTCCGCTCGACTTCCTGCGCAGCGGCTCGAAGCGTGAGCGCTTTGCGCGGGCGGCGCACCACCTGGAGCTGGTGGGATTGAGCGACAAGCTCGACCATCTGCCGGCCGAGCTTTCCGGCGGCGAGCAGCAGCGCGTGGCGATCGCGCGTGCGCTCGCCTGCGATCCGCAGCTGATCGTGGGGGACGAGCCGACCGGCAACCTGGACACGCACACCGCCTCGGAGATGTTCGATCTGCTGGCGAGCTTGAACGCCACGGGGAAGACCGTGGTGTACGTCACCCACGACCTGGCGCTCGCGCAGCGTGCGCACCGCAGGGTGACGATCCGAGACGGCCTCGTCGCGGAGGAGTGACGATGGTGCTCTCGGCGGTCGTGCGCAAGTCGATCGCCGACCTGGCCCGACGGCGCGCGCGCACCTTCTTCGCGGTCGCCGCGCTGGCGCTCGCGGTGGCGAGCCTGGGGCTGTTCGCACTGCCCACGTTGATGAGCAGGGCGATGAATCGCGAGATCGCCGCCAACAAGCTCGCGGACGTGACGATCACGCTCAAGCCGCTGGCGCTGACAGGACCGCAGCTTCAGACACTCGACCGGCTGCCCAACGTGGCGGCGGTCGATCCCCGTGCCACCTTCGCCACAGACGTCTACATCGGTGCGCGCAGGCAGAAGGCGCTTCTGATCGGCAAGGCCTCGTTCGCGCACCAGACGGTTGACGTGACCACGATCACGGCGGGCTCCGCGCCGGCGCCGGGCGAGGTCCTCACAGACGTGCAGAACGCCGCCTACGGTCGCGGTGTCGGCGCAAGCGGCGGCTCGGTGCGAGTGATCGCCCACGATGGCCGCATGGTGGCGCTGCCGATAAGTGGCATGGCTCGGAGCCTGATCGGCACGCAGCTGGTTGCACAGGACGGGTTCGTGACGCTGTATGCGAGCAGCCAAACGGTCGCGGCGCTGAGCGGCACACCCGGCTGCACGCGGCTTGCCTTCCGCCTGCGCGACCACTCCACCAACGCCGTTCGCCACACCGTCACGGCGATCCGCCGCGCTCTGCAAGCGGTTCCGGGGTTCACCGGCTTCAGCAACCTGCCGGAAGTCCGCGCCCCCGGCGACTGGCCCGGCAAGAGCCGCTTTCACGACATCACGAGCATCCTCTACGTGGTCACGCTGCTGGCGTTCGTGGGCGCCCTGGTGCTGCTCTCGAGCACGTTGACGGCCATGATCGGCGAGCAGTCCTCGGAGATCGCCACGATGAAGGCGATCGGGGCCAGACGCGGGCAGATCCGGCGTGTGTACCTGCGGACGGCGACGCTGCTCGGCGCGCTCGGCGCGCTCGCCGGCGCCGCGCTGGGAGTCCTGCTCGCCTGGGCGCTCACCTCCTACTTCGCCTCCTCCCTGTTCGCCATCGGCGCCCCATTCGGTGTCGATGCGCCGGTGCTCATCGCCAGCGTCGCATTGGGGACGATCGGACCGCCGGCGGCCGCGCTGCCGGCGATCAGGCGGGCTGTACGGCTGCCGCTGGCTCAGACGCTTCAGGCCGCAGGGAGCGCGACAGGCTGCGAAGGACGCCTGGACGCGCTGTTGCGCCGCGCACGCTTCCTTCCCCGCACCGCCCAGATCGGGCTGCGCGGCGTCACTCGTCGCAGACGGCGGAGCCTCGCAACCGCGCTTCAGGTCGGGCTCGCCGTCGCAACCCTGCTGGCACTCCTCTCGCTCGCCACCAGCGTCGCCAACACCGTGAACCAGTCCTGGGGCTCCTACCGTTGGAGCATCTCGGCAAGCGCGATGCTGAACGAGGCGCTACCACCGGACACCGGCAGGCTGATCGCCTCGATCCCCGGAGTTGCCCGCGTCCAGCCGCAACTGCGCAACGACGTCAGGATCGGCAGCCAGGACGGCCACGTTTGGGCGATCCCGAACCGGCCGATGTACAGCTTCCACCTGGTCTCCGGTCGACTATTGACCGCTGCAGATGCCCAGGCTCAGGCACGCGTGCTGGTCGTCGAGCAGAGCATCGCCCGAGCCACCGACACGCATCTCGGGCAGCGCCTGCAGCTCTCCACCGCATCGGGGCCCGCGCGGTTCACCGTCGTCGGGATCGTCTCAGACCAACAGGAAGACGGCACGGTCCTGTTCGCCCCGCTCACCGCCATGCAATCCGTGCTGCGCACCCCCGGCGCCGTCAACGGCTACTGGATCCAGACGACCTCCGACGACCACAGCCTGGTCGACGCCACCGGCACACGACTCGAAAACGCCTTCGCGTCCCACGGGATCCAGATGACGACGCAGATCGAGTACGTAGGCGCGGCCGGCGACCGCGCCTCCTACCGCGGCGTCACCACCGCGATCACCGCGCTCGGCCTGCTGATCGTCGCGATCAGCATGGTCGGACTGGTGAACGCGGTGACGATGGCAGTGCTGGAGCGCACCCGAGAAATCGGCATCCTGCGCTCCATCGGCGCCCACGCACGCGACGTGCGACGCATCTTCGCCGCCGAAGGCATGGCCGTGGCCCTGGCCGGCTGGCTGATAGGCGTGCCACTCGGCTTCGGCCTCGCCCACGCCATCGTCGCGCTCACTCAGGACGTCTTCAACGAGCACGTGCTGTTCAGCTTCCCGCCCCTCAACCTCCCGATCGCGCTGATCGGCACCGTCACCTTCGCCCTGCTCGTAATGCAGGTCCCCCTGCGCCGCGCCGTCGCCTTCAAGCCCGGCGAAGCGCTGCGATACGCCTGAGAGCGAAACTCCGCCCTGGCCATCATCGCACGCCGACCGGCGCCGATGCACCGTTCGATGGAGACGCACAAAACCCTCACGCTCCCCACTCCCGCCCCGGCCGAGTGGATGCAGCTCCTCGCCCTACTGCGGGTCGCGCGGGCGCACCGGTGGCTTGCGGTGCCTCTCGACGGACAGTCGACTCTCCCCGCACGCCGCGCAACGTGATTGCCGACGGTCGCGTACCAGCGGATCCTGTGTTCGATCGACTCCACACCCGGCGCAGAAGACTCGCAGTCCGGTTTCAGGCCACGGCTCGAATCCCTCTGCGTCCGTTGGGGGGCTGTCTCGGTGTTGACTCACGGTGATGAATTGGCCATCAGCGGACCGCTCCGCGGTCGCCGGCGTCCTGGCTGGGAAGGCTTGATACGGCGTGCTTGGCGGATCCCTCGGTGAGACGCCGAGGGATCCGCCGGCGGCAGCTACTGCAGTTTGCTCTTGCCGTGGACAGTGTTGGGGTGGTCGCTGACGCTCCCTGTGTTGCCGGTCACGTTCAGCCTTGCGCCGATCGTGTTGCCGGTCACGGTTGCGCCGCCGGAGTTGGCCTTGACGGTCAGGGAGGACCCGAACGTGTTTCCGATCACGCTCACGCCGTCGGTGTTCTCCTTGACCGTGCCGCCTTTGGCGATCGTGCTGCCGGCGCATTCAGGATCGCCTTCGCCGATCACGACCGCCGCGGGGCTCTGTTTCACCAAGAGCCCGGCTTTGACGTTCGCGCCGCACACGCGCAGCAGGGCCGGCGCGCTCGCCGAGAGCCCCTTGCCGATGCTCGCGCCCTCGACATCGAGCGCACCGCCTGGCTTGACCGACACCCCACCGGCGACTTTCGCACCGGCGGCAAGCTCGACCGCTTCACCGGAGCGCACCGTCAGGTTGCCATTGACCGGCCCTGACACCACCACGTAGTAGCCGACGTAGGTCGTGCAGGACTTCGTCGTTTCGAGCCCGACGTTCGAGATCGCCGTGTACGTGGTGGTCCTGACTCCGGACTTCGACGTGTTGATCGAGATCGTTCCGCTCGCCCCGTTCTCGAGCCCCGAGTACGCGTCAGCGGCTTCGTAGGACGCATCGGCCGAGCTCCCGATCGCCGCCATCGCGGGACAGTCGAGTTCCAGGCTCGGCGGCGTCGCGTCGACCTGCACGGTCGTGCAGCCGCCCGCGGAGCTGTTGCCCGCGTAGTCTGCGACCGTCCCGCAGGCGGTGTGGGATCCGCTCGTGTCGAACACCTGCGGCGAGGCGGTGGTGAGGAAGCTGAACGGGTCGACGCCGCTCCCCGGACTGCCGTCAGCCAGGTTCGGATCGCCGTTCGAGCTGAACGCCACTTCGACGCTGTCCCTGTACCAGCCACCGCCTCCGGCGTAGTCGGGTTCCCGCGACGGCGAGGCCGTCGGCGGGTTCGGCGCCGTGCGGTCGACGACCACGGGCGCGGACGCGGGCGACGGTTCGCTCTCGACCCCTTCGTAGGTCGCGGTCACGCGGTAGCTCCACGTGCCTTCCGACTCGGGCGCGCCCGCGGTGAACGCGTATTCGGGCTTGCTCAGGCCACTCGCCACGTTCGTCCACGTGCCGTTCGCGTCCTTGTGCTGCAGCGTGTAGGTGAAGCCCTGGTTGCTGCCTTCCAGCGCTTCCCAGGAGAGCGTGAACACGCCACTGCTGTTCGGTGTGCTGCCGGCCGAGATCGCGGGCGCTTCGGGCGGCACCGTGATCGTGTCGACCTGGTCGATCGGCAGGTCGTGGACCGTCACCGGCGTGCCGATGCCGGGGCCTTCGACCCGCACGTCGATGTCTTCCGTGGAGCCGAGCCCGAAGTGCAGGATCGCGTCGCGCTTCGAGCGGTAGGAGTAGTCGGTCGCCATTTCTTCATCGCCGATGATTTCGTTCGTTCCTGCCTTGTATACGGTCACGATCGCCCCGAGTCCGAGCGGGCCCATCGCGTCATCTGCCGAGCGGACCTTGATCTCTACCCACTTGTTTGCGTTGGCGATTTCGTTCTTCCATATGTTGTTGCTGTCTTCGACCGTCTGGCCGCCGCCGCTGCCGTTGACCGTCACGATGTCTTCGCGGCCGTTGCCGTAGAGGTCGCCGTAGCTGATGGCCCGGCCCGTTTTTTTCATGCCGCTTTCGGAGGGCGGCACCCAGCGGAACTTGAAGTTGCCGAGGTTTTCGAACACCCACGGGTAGAATTCTTCGCCGGTCAGCGGGTTGGCACTCTTGAACTGACGATCGATCATCACCAGATCCGGGTTGCCGGAGTTCTGCAGGTCGACCGCCGCTCCCTCCGACAGATTGGGGTTCCAAATCATGTTCGGGGCGCCCGGAGCGCCTTCTTCGAGGATGCCGGGCAGCACCACCGGGTAGTGACCGCCGGTCGTTTTTTCGAGCGCTTCCGGTTCGTTCATGAACTGCAGGCCGGATTCGGCGGTCACGTTTTCGAAGCGCATGTGTTCCGGCGTGGAAACGTTCTTCCACACCTGGATGATCGGCGTCTGATTTTCCAGAGAGCCGACGGCGGTGAAGTCCCTGACGCCGATCGCGATCAGGTCGAGCTTGCCGTCGTGGTTCAGGTCGACCGGGATCGTCGAGTAGAAGTCGCCTCGGTCGCCGTAGTTCAGACCCTCCCCGGGGAACGCGGTTTCACTTTCGTTGACGAACCTGATGTGCCCGGGGGTCGAGACGTTGCGCAGCGCGACGAGGCCGTGCTTCCAGCCACCCTGCCAGCCGCCGTCGGGGATGTTTTCGCCGGGGTGGTTGAGGTCGACTTCGCCGCCTTCTTTGTGCGCGATCCCGAACGGTTCTTCGTTGACGCCGTCCCACTGGTCCGAGTACGCGGAGGCGACCACGTCGGGCTTGCCGTTGCTCGTCAGGTCGCGAACGATTGCGCCCTTGATGTCGACGTCGCCGCGCCCGTACTGTTCCTGAAACAGTTCGGGTTCGGGTTCGCCTTTTTCGTTGACGACCGCTTCCGGCAGGATGTTCTTGCCGAACGTGCCGTTCGCTTCGCCTGGGTGCAGCGACGACGGCGCGGGGCTGTTGCCCCACCAGATCCCGTAGTAGGGGGCGTTCAGGTCGAGCTCGTCCTGCCGCCCGTCGCCGCTGAAGTCGGCGAACAGCGGCGTACGTGTGACGCCTTCGGATTCTTCGCCCAGTTTCGAGTCGTTGCTGAAGGTGCCGTTGCCGTTGCTGGTCCAGATCCGCCGTTTGTTCGTCGAGCAGAGGTTATGCGTGTCGAGGTTCGACGGCGAGGTGTTCGTCGGTTCGCGCGGCTGCAAGAGGGCGAGCGTGCCGTCGCCGGAGTTGCCGACGAACAGTCCGAGCCGGCCGTCGCGGGTGAAGTCGTCGAGCCCGAGCGCCTTCGCCTTCGACGCGACCGCTTCGCCCGCGGCGTTCGTTTCACCAGGTTCGTTCAGCGGATAGCTGGTCGCCACTTTGGAGTATTCGACTTCGCCTGTGGCGTTGCGTTTGCCCTGATCGATGTAGAATTTGTTCGAGCCGTTGACGATCGCGATGTCGGGAATGCCGTCGTTGTTGTCGTCGAACACGGCTACCGCCTGCCCGCCGACATCCTTTTCGCCTTTCCCTTTTTCGGCGACTTCACTGCATTTCGAGCCGGCCGCGACCTTCGTTTCGATGTTCAGCGCTTCCTTGAACCAGGACCCTTCGTCCGCTCCGGCGACAGCTGCCAGCGAAAGCGCCACAAGCACCGTGACGAGCGCGACTGCGCAGCTCGTCACGATTCGGATCTTCGCGCGCACAGCCGGCGCCCGGCTTCCCCGCATGCCCATACCCCTCGTCTCCTCCATGTTCTGAGCGCCGGCGCAGAGGCCGGGCTGCCGTACGGGCCGTGCGTCGGCACGATCCCCTCTCGGCGCCGAGGTTACATGCGGCCGCCGCGCCTGAACATCCGTCGCTGGTGCCTTCGTGCTCCACCTTTCGGTGGAACTGCGGCCAATTCCGCGTGCGCCCCGGCGAGCAGGCGTATCGTGTGATCATGGGACCGAGGGAGCTGCCGTCGCGGTTGGGACAGGCGGCCGGGCGGCTGACCGCCCGCGAGGTCGATTGGCTCGCGGTGCTTGCCACATTCGTCGTCGCGACGCTGAAGGTCGGTCGCGCGGTCGCCCGCGGCCATCCGGTCGTGGCGCTCGTGCTGCTGCCGTTCGCGACGCTGCCGCTGCTGTGGCGGCGCACATACCCCGGCGCCGTGCTGCTGGTGCTCGGGACGGTCTTCGCCGCCGCCTTCGCGCTTTACCGCTCCGCCCCGAGCAACGTCGGCCTGCTGTTCGCTCTCTACGCAGCGGCGCGCTACGGCGGGAGCCGCGTGCGCCTGCTCTCGGGGTTTGCCGCCGCCCTGCTCACGGCAATCCCGGTCGTGATGCTGATCATCGACGGCACGGGCGCGATCCCGCGCCGCAGCCTGACGACGTCGCTGGCGGTCGGCATGGGGGCCGCATGGCTGGCCGGGGAGCTCGCACGCACGCGGCGCACCTACCTCCACGCCCTCGAGGAACGCGCGGCGCGCCTGGCGCGAGATCGCGGCGAGCACGCGCGCCGGGCGGCAGAGCAGGAACGCATGCGGATCGCGCGGGAGCTGCACGACGTGGTGACGCACAACGTCTCGGTGATCGCGGTGCAGGCCGACGCCGCGATCATCACCGCGGACTCCCACCCCGGACGGGCGAGCGAGGCGCTGGATCTGATCCAGCGGACCGCGCGCGACACGCTGCACGAGCTGCGCGTGCTGCTGGGAGTGCTGCGCGCGACGGATCGCGCCGCGACTGGCGCGCCGCTGCGCCCGTCGCCCTCGCTCAGCGATCTGGGCGAGCTCATCGAGCAGACGGGCGCCGGCGGCGTGCATGCCACGATCGAGGTCGTGGGGACGCCGATCGCGCTCGACGCGACCGCCGACCTCGCCGCGTTCCGGGTCGTCCAGGAGGCGCTGGCCAACGCGGTCCGCCATGCGCCGGGAGCCGCCGCCGAGGTTCACCTGCGCTGGTCGGCGCGGACGCTGGACATCACGGTGCGAACCAGCGGCGGGCGGCACCTGCCGAACGGTCCGGCCGGCTATGGCCTGATCGGGCTCGAGGAGCGGGTGCGGATGCTCGGCGGCGGGCTCGACTCCGGTCCGGACGGGCATGGCGGATTTGCGGTCCACGCGCGCATACCGGTCGACCGCGAGGAGCCGCGACGGGAGACCGGCGCCGTGCTCGCGGAGGTGACGATACCCACCAGCCCCACCGCGCGCAGCGTCTCGCGATGACCGTGCAGGTCGCGATCGTCGACGACCACGAGCTCGTTCGGGCCGGGTTCCGCGTGATCATCGACGAGCAGGAGGACATGCGCGTCGTCGGAGAGGCAGCGGACGGGCTGCGGGCGCTCGCGCTGATCGATGAGACGGCGCCCGACGTCGTCCTGATGGACATCCGCATGCCGAACCTCGACGGTCTCGAAGCGACGAGGCGGCTGACGGAGCAACCGCCGCATCCCCGCATCGTGATCCTGACCACGTTCGACCTCGACGAATACGTCTACGGCGCGATCGCGATGGGGGCCAGCGGCTTCCTGCTCAAGGACGTCCCCTCGTCGGAGCTTGTGAGCGCGATCCGAGTGGTCGCGGGCGGCACCGCGCTGATCGCTCCCGCGGCGACACGGCGCCTGATCGAGCAGTTCGGGACGGCCAAGCCCTACGGCGCGGCCGCCGCCCGGCTCGATGCGCTCAGCGCCCGCGAGCTGGAAGTGCTGCGCCTGGTCTCCCAGGGGCTGTCGAATGCCGAGATCGCGCAGCAGATGTTCCTCGGGGAAAGCACGGTCAAGACGCATATCGGGAGCCTGCTCGACAAGCTCGGGGTGCGCGATCGCGTCCAGCTCACGATCTACGCGTACGAGGCGGGGCTGACGCGGGCCGGCGAACTCGACCTGCGCTCGCTGCCGACCGAGCGGAGAAGCCCCTCGACAACGCCGGCAGAACCAGACGGACCGGCCTGACCGGCGGCCGCGCACGCGCCGCGGGGTGCGCGAGCAGGCCCGACCCGCCGCGCCCGCGTCGGGGCGGCCGGTCTCAGCGTGACGCCGACCCGGCTTTCAGTCGCCGTGAAGCGCGGCGGGCACGTTCCTGCCCCGGACCTCGTCGGGCCGGTAGATCTTCGGCTCGCCCGGATACGCCTCCGTCCAGTCGTGCACGGAGTAACAGTCGAAGCGGTTGAGGACTTCGGCGTTGGCGGTGTCCGGCCCGGCGTTCGGCCCGAGGACGGCTGGTGCTGCTTCCAAGCGATCCACGCCTGATGGCCGCTCTGCATCGACCGGCGCGACGCCTTCGCCCGGATGGGCAGCGCTCACCCGTCTTGGAGCCACACTGAAAGGTCTGCGCCGCGCCCACTGTCTGACCCCGAGGAGCTTTCGACCGTGAGTTGTGGCCAAGCGGCACGCCTTGCGGCCACTTTGCGGTCACGACCCCATCGAAAAGCCGCAAAACGAGGCGAACGGCGTCCCGCGAAACCCAGTGTTCTCGGCGGTTTTCGCCCGTGTTCGCTGGTCTTCGCGGGATATGAAGGAATCGGGGCGGGTTCAGATTAGCTTTTTTATGCGGTTTTTCGAGCGTATGCGGTCGCGTTGCGGTCACCCGGACAGTCTCCGCACCCGGCTCAGTCCGCTCATACGACGCGCGTCGATAAGCCACGCGAAAATCTCGGGATGCTCGACGTCGCCAGCCGCGATGCGCTCGACCATCGGGACATCTACCCGGGTGGGCATTATGAGTGGCGACCGTTCGCCTCCAGAAAGAGACCGGTCAGGAAGAACGCGGTGCGCTTGTTCCATCCGGCAGGGGGTTGCGCGCCAAGCGCTCCAGCAGGATCGCCGCCTTCTCCAAGGTCGTCGGATAGACCTCCCCATCGCCAAAGCCGGCGCGCGGCGCCGCGAGCGTGGACTTAGCGAGACCGACACTGGGAAAGCGTGCGATCTGCTCAGGCGTGGCTCTGAGGATGTCCGCGACGACGTCGCAGAAGTCCCCGAACTCCGGGTAGAAGACCGCCACAAGCCTGCTACTTGCCCAAGCGGCGCAGCGTCTCGCGGTGCTCCTCAGCGAACCGGCGGCGCTGCTCGGCGCGCTCGCGATCGAGGCCGGGCAGACCGCGCGCGAGATCCGGGCGCTTGGAAGGCGACGGCGCCACCTCCGGAGCAGGTGACCCTTTTTGGTCTGGTGGCGCTCGTGGCCCGATTGTGGCTGAGTGACGCCCGCTTCCGAAGCCCCGCGCCGCTACCCAGGCTCGATCGACTCGAATCCGCCGCGCTCTTCCTCGGTGACTACGGAGATCCCGAGGCCCGTCACGAACTCGACTACGTCATGGCTCGGCCGGTGCGGGAGCAGAATCGCGAGACGCAGGCCGTCACGATCGATGTGGCGCCGGTAGTCGAGGAGCTGTCCGATGGCCGTTCGGATCGCTCCGCGCGTGGCCGTTCCCTTCACCTCAAACAGGGTGTTGTCCCTCTCACTGTAAATGTCGGTCAGCAGGGAGTGCAGCTCGCCCGGCGGCCGGATTCTCCAGCGACGGAAGCTCTGACTAGGTCCCGCCCACGCCATGTATCTATCAACCAGTTCGCTCTCCCGCCGCGTCGCAGTGGTCGCTTCTCCAGACGCGACCTGAAACTCTGTGTCTATGTTCTTCTCCACCGCTACAAGCGAAACCATGGCAGACGTCTGAATGTCTAGGAAGGCGGATTCATCGCTCTCGCGGCGCAGCGCATTCCCGACCGGTCGCAAGCGAAAGACAAAGACCGTGCGGTTCTCGCCGTTCTCGTCTGGCGCGTCCTCGAGCGCATAGGGCAGGTCCTGGTCGATCTCGAACTCACCTACGTAGCGCTGTTGGCGCTGAGCAGTCCCCACTATGTATCCATCAGCAACAAATAGCCGCAGCGCTCGCCCATGCTCACGATGTTCCAGGATCGCTCGGTTACCGTGGGTCATCGGCTGATCGCCCAGGGGTCCCTCTCCGGTGTAGAGGAACAGTTGGCCATCGTCGGTCCAGCCATCATAGGTATAGCCGTAGGCCTTGCCCTTGACTGGATCGCTGTAGAGGAAGACGTTCCGAGTCGATCTGGATGGCTCGATTCCCCCGTACGGCGCTCCCCCAAAACGCCTCACACGCTCAGCGCGACTGAGAAGCCTACCCACCCCGACGTCCCATTCCGCAGTACGTTCGCCGAGGACAATCCTCTGCGGGTTCTGCTCAATTCTCGTACCAGGCAGCGTCTGCAGCACCGCGCCAACGAACGCGCTGCGATACCCAACGGTCGGGACGTCGATACGCAACTCGCCCTCGGCATTGAGCTGGTCGAGAGCCTCCTCGACCAGGGCGATTGAAACGGGGGTTCCCACAGGTGAGCGCCCCGTTGCCACGAGCGCATGGGTGTCGCGGAGCTCAAGAATCGAGTTCCAGCGACCACTGAGGGTTTCGAGTGGCTGTCCAACCAAGCCGGCCAGCAACTCGCGAGCGCCCCGCGTGTCCCCGTCTCCCGCCACGCGCATACCTTCCTCGGGGGGAGCCGCTCAGTAAACAGACAGCTGTCCGCGGCCACGCCACAGCTCTGCGATCGGTCGCCCTGCGGGCCGACAAACCGGCCGCAAAGCGGCCGCAACGACGCCTCTGTGGCCACTTTGCGGTCACCGAGCCCATCAGACAGCCGCGACCACAAGCGAACCGCCGCCTGCGAAGCCCAGCGTTTTCGCGGCCTTTCGCCCCTGTTCGCAGCTATTCGCGGACCTACGGCAAATCGGCTCAGAGCGGCTCAGATCGGGTTTGTTATGCGGATTTCGGGGCCCCTGCGGTCCTTGTGCGGTCCCAAATCAAGGGTGGGTCCTAGGCGCCCAGCGCCGGCTTCGCTTGCGGCGTCAGCCTTGGGACCGCAGATGCCTCAGCAGGCACCACGCGCTGCCCTGCTGGTAGGCCTGCATCAGCGGCAGCTCGTGCTGTTCGGCTCGCGAGCACGACGTAGGTCAACCGTCGTCGGCCCACCCCATGGCGAACCCGCGCATCAACCGCCTTGCGAAAGCGCCCGGAGCACGCACACCGCCTGCGCTCGCATGGACGACGATACCCTCCCATATGAGGCGAGGCAGTTGCCCCTAGCTGCTCGGATTGGGGCGTTCGGACATGCTCGCGGTCGCCGCGCGGAATGCATCCGACTGTCCGAGCGATCCCATGATCTTGTCTACCTTCTGGCGTATGACGCTTTGCACCTTGACGTCTTCAAGTAGCTCGGTGAGATCTAGACCGAGAAGGGACTTGGTAAAGGCGACGGCATCAGGGCCGATCAAGAAGCGCCATCCCGCGCGCTTCAGCCGCGCGATTGCATCGGCTCTCGGCGAGATCGTGCTGTAGACCAAGTAAATGGGAAAAAGTCCCTCCTGCTTGAGCCCATCCGCCATTGCCACATCCTTTCGCAGTCGGGCATTGTCGTTGGGGTTGAAGTTGTACCTAATCTCGATACCCAGTCCCGCTCCGGATGCCGTGGAGCCGAAGTGTGTCGCAACTGAGTCATTGACCGCGTCGAGATCCTCGTCGCTGAGCCGATCGAACGGGACGCAGACGTCAAGTTGTAGGCGATTTATCTTTGCGGCGACTTCTCCTGGCTCGAGGCCGAAGCGGGCGGCTGCTACGTATCGGGGGAGGCTCTCGTATAGCTCGCCAAGCCGACGTCCGATGCTTATGCTCATTCGGCCCATGAGTCGGATTAGCGCATACTCGGGACATGCGAGGCCGAAAGAGCGGTACACGTCGTCGGAGGCTAGGTTGGCGAGTTCCGTTTCGTAAGAGGCCTGCGAAAAGTCGTTTTGCACCTTCCAGAGCCAGCCGTCGTATGCGCGGTTGAGCAGGGCGAGGAAACGCTCCTCCGTCTGTTGCGGGCTCGCCGGCACAGGCTACAGAGCACTCGGGCAGACGAGTTGGCAGGGAGGAACCTCGAGCGCTGACGCGATCTGCTCGACGACGTCAAGCGTAACGTTGGCTTCGCCGCGCTCGACAGCCCCGATGTAAGTGCGGTGAAGGCTCGCCGCATCGGCGAGATCCTCCTGAGTCAATCGAAGGCGGCGCCGCTCCGCGCGGACTGAGGCAGAGAAAAGCTGGTTCAAGCTGGTGACCATGAGGCTCGCCAGTGTGGGGCATCTGGCCAACAGTTTCAACAGAATATAGTCATCATCTGGGCTAGGTCATGCGCTGCCGAAGACAGTTGCCTCGATCAGACCCGCTCCGCTGTTCCTGGTCCTCAAGGGCTCGATGCCGATGTCATGAAGCCCATGCATGTCGAGGAGATCCGCTAGAACGTGCTGAGTGTCGACCATGATCCCATTCGTTTCTGTGTTCCCCACCACGTACCCTACGGCGGCGTTGGCAGCAAGTCTGGTGACAAGTACTTCCAAGTGTGCGTCCAGGTCATTGAAGTACTTGCAAACGTAGTTGCGCATGAGAAGGCTCTTTGTGGCAAGGCGGTTCAACACGTCGCCAAGAGCGTCCGAGACACGTGGGAGAGGGTCTATCTCGCCCTTCTGTAGGCGGGTCGTGGCGGTGCCCCAAGTTCCACCGATGGTCTTCAGATCGATCTCAGTTGCCGCCCGGGGTGTGTCGATGAGCTCTAGTAGATAAAGATGAGGACGCGTGTTCCACACGTAGCTGTACCTATTGGGGTATGGAGGAGAGCAGAACACACCTCCGATCGCCGTATCGGTGGGCAGATCCAGCATTCGACTGTCCGCATTAACAACCCACGTATCACCTACCGAATCGGGAACGCCGGCTTCGAGGTCATCAGCTATAAGGTTCACGGCGTCTGTCCAGAGCCCCAGGGCGTCGATATCGTCATTTGACCGGTCCTTGAAGGCGAGCTGTAGGCGTCCAAGAGTAATGCTCGCCGTCGGATAAACGATCTGGGCAAGGGCAAGGCGAAGGTGTTGATCGCCATCTTGGCCACAGGCGGCGATTGCATGACGGATCGCGACAAGCTCGCGAAGTACGTCAGGACGCCACCAGCGGAAGACGTTGTGAATGATTGGGAGCCGCGTCCCGATAGAGTCGGCGAACGCCTTTGTATCCTGGGGGCCGTTAGCTAGCCAGTCCGAGCACATGGCGAGAACATCGTCTCGGAGCGCCACCAACTGGGGTGCTGGGATCGACCAGTCGCACGATGTCCGCGCTACGAAGGCAAGAAATGGGTTGATCTCAAACCCGATAGAAGGGACGCCGCGCGAGGCAGCGCTGATGCACGTTGTCCCTGCGCCAAGGAATGGATCGAGGAGCGGAAGCCCTGGGGTGGGCGGGTGTTCGGAGAGCCAGTCGTACACCAGCTCCGGGGAGTAGCTTGGCGTGAGTCGGAACCAACGATGGAAGGGGCGGTCGAGGCCGCCCTTGAACGTCACGGACGATGACTGTCGACGGCTGGACGGTGCCGGAGCCATGGTCCGAGCGACCCGTGATGAGGGAGCTTGAAGCATGCTGCGATGCTACGTGGCTGATCGGTCGGGTTTGCCGGGTGCGCCACTTGAATTTCTGTAGGTCACACCCGCTCATGACGCACTTCGCTATCCAAGAGGCTGAAGCCTATCCGCCACGCGTCACGATCGTTAGGGACGCCGCCTGACCGCAAGAGATGGGCGCGCAAGTCGACCCGCATCTCAAGACGATCCGGCGGCGGCGCGCCCGGACCCGACGGATGGTCTCGCGCCGCTTTACCCGGGCGCTGGTCCCGACTTGGACCGAGCGCAAACCGGCCCGCAAGACGCTCTCTGCGGTCCCTCTGCGCTCCCAATCCCGCGCACATCCACGAACCCCGCGAAACCGCAATCGCCGACCCTAGCGTTTTCGCGGCCCCTCGCCCGCATTCGCGGATATTCGCGATTCTTGAATGAAATCGGGGCGGCCGGATTCGAACCGGCGATCTCGGCTCCCCAAAAGCCGCGCGATAACCAGGCTTCGCTACGCCCCGTGAGGATCGAGTCTAGTCGGCTTGTGTGCGCGCTCGGCCCGCGCCAAGGTCGACTCACGCCTGCAGCCGCGTGGGCATCGCCGCGTGGAGCCGGGCCCGCAACTTTCGGCCCGCCAAGTCGCTTCGTGCACCGCGCGCTTGCGCGTGGCGGCCTGCTGCTAGCCTCCAGCGCCGCCCATGGCAGACGTCCAGCCGCTGCGTGCCCTGCACTACGACCCCGCCGTGGTCGGATCGCTGTCCGCGGTGGTGGCGCCGCCGTACGACGTGATCGACGCCGCCCAGCGCCAGGCGCTGCTGGCTCGATCGCCCTACAACGTGGTCGCGGTGGACCTGCCGAAGGCGGAGCCGGGCGGCAGCGACCCCTACGCGGCCGCCGCCGACCTGTTCGCGCGCTGGCGGCGCGACGGCGCGCTGGTGCGCGACGAGCAGCCGGCGCTGTGGGCGCACACGCAGGACTACACCGGGCCCGACGGGCGCGCGCGCACGCGCCGCGGCTTCTTCTGCCGCGTGCGCATCGAGGACTACGGCCCCGGCCGGGTGCGCCCGCACGAGCGCACCCACCCCGGCCCCAAGGAGGACCGCCTGCGGCTCACGCGCGCCACGCGCGCCAACATCTCGCCGATCTTCTCGCTGTACTCCGACCCCGCGCAGGCCGCGTGGGCCGCGCTCGCGCCCGCCGCCGAGCGGCAGCCGTGGGCGCAGGTCAGCGACGCCGACGGCACCGTCCACCGCCTGTGGCGCGTCGCCGAGCCCGACGCGATCGCCGCGGTGCAGGCCGCGGCCAGCGGCTCGGAGCTGCTGATCGCCGACGGCCACCACCGCTACGAGACGATGCAGGCCTACGCCGAGGAGGTCGGCGGCGAGGGCGATCACCGCTACATCCTCATGTGCCTGGTCGCGCTCGAGGACCCCGGCCTCACGGTGTTCCCCACGCACCGCCTGATCGGAGGGCTCGACGACTCCCGGCGCGAGGCGCTGGAGCGCACGCTGCGCCGCAGCTTCGAGATCGAGGAGGTGCCGATCGAGCAGATCGCGCCGGCGCCCGGCCGGGGGCCGCTCCAGCTCGGCTACTTCGAGGGCCGCGAGCAGCGCCCGCTGCGGCTCACGCTCTCCGACCAGGCGATCGCCGACGCCGCGCTGCCGGGGTTCTCGGAGGCCTACCGCCAGCTCGACACCGGCGTGCTGGAGACGCTCGTGCTGAAGGGCGCGCTCGGCTACAGCGACGAGGACATCGCCCACTTCAACGGCCTCTTCTACGCGCGCGACACCGCCGAGGCGCTCGCGATGGTCCGCTCGGGCGCCTACGACGCGGCCTTCCTGATGCGCCCCACGCCGGTGGAGCAGGTGCGCGAGGTGGCCGCAGCCGGCGAGAACATGCCTCCCAAGTCCACCTTCTTCTTCCCCAAGCTGCTCACCGGCCTGCTGTTCAACCCGCTCGGCGCGCCAGGCCCGTGAGTATCATCAACAACAGGTAAAGACGCAGCCGATCGAGGGGATCGAACAGAGAATGGGTCAAGAGCTCACAAGGATGAGAGCGTCCGTGCGGCGCGACGGTCGCGGCTTCCGCCACACGGTGCAGGTGCGCGAGCACCAGCTGGTCGTCGACGAGCCGCTGGAGGCCGGCGGCGAGGACGCCGCCCCCGATCCGCAGGAGCTGCTCGCTGTCAGCCTCGCCTCGTGCGCGGCGATCACGATGGAGATGTACGCGGCGCGCAAGGGGTGGGACATCGGCCCGGTGGAGGTCAGCGTGGAGTACACGCCCGCCGAGCGCGGCAGCCCCACCAAGTTCCAGCTCCTCACGCGCCTGTCCGACGATCTCCCCGAGGAGCAGGTCGAGCGCCTGCGCGTGATCGCCGCCAAGTGCCCCGTGCACCGCGTGCTGGACGGCGACGTGATGTTCCAGGAGCGCATTGAGCGCGTCCACCTGGCCGCCCGATAGAGCCGGCTCCCCCTTCAGGGACGATGCCGAGGTCGAGGTCGAGGAAGCTCGCCCAGGCGGCCCCACGCAGGCGGCGGTGCTGGTGCCGCTGTTCCTCGCCGGCGCGGAGCGCACGCCGCACGTGGTGCTGACCAGGCGCCGCGCCGAGCTGCGCCGCCACGCCGGCGAGATCTCCTTCCCAGGCGGGCGCATCGACGCCGCCGACGCGCGCCTCGCCGACACCGCGCTGCGCGAGGCCGAGGAGGAGATCGGCCTCGCGCGCCAGCAGGTGCGGCTGCTCGGCCAGCTGCCCGCCACCTCCACGTTCGTCACCAACTACGAGATCCACCCGTTCGTCGGCGAGATCCCCGCCGGCGTGGCCTGGCGGCTGTCCGCCAGGGAGGTCGACGCGGTGCTCGAGCTCGAGCTCGAGCAGGTGCGCGCCGGGCGCACACGCGTGCCGATCGAGCGGCGCGGCGTCCGCTTCGAGACCGACGCCTACGTGGTCGGCGAGCACGTCGTCTGGGGCGCCACCGCGCGCATCCTCGAGCACCTGTTCGAGCGCCTGCAGCCCGCCGCCGGCCACGGCGGGCTGCAGCTCTCAGTCAGCGTCTAGCGGAACGTGGACCGAGCGGGACAAGAACGCAGGGAGCGAAGCGTGCTCTGCACACGAGCGACCAAGGACGCAGTATCCGCGAAGCGTCCACGTTCCGCTAGCTCGGCTGCGGCACCAGGCGGATGTAGGGCTTGGGCTCCTCCCACCCGTCCGGGTAGATCTCCTTCGCCTGCTCGTTGGTGACGGTGCCGGAGATGATCACCTTCTCGCCCCGCTTCCAGTTCACCGGCGTGGCCACCTTGTGCTTGGCGGTGAGCTGCAGCGAGTCGATCACGCGCAGCACCTCGTCGAAGTTGCGCCCCGTGGTCATCGGGTAGACGAGGATCAGCTTGATCTTCTTGTCGGGGCCGATCACGAACACGTTGCGCACCGTCTGGTTGTCGGCGGGCGTGCGCTCGGCCGGGTCGCCGGACACGCTCGCCGGCAACATGCCGTACAGCTTCGACACGTTGTAGTCGGCGTCGGAGATGATCGGGTAGTTGGGGGCCGCGCCCTGCGTCTCCTCGATGTCCTTGGCCCACTGCTCGTGCTTGCCCAGCGGGTCCACCGACAGGCCGATGATCTTCACGCCGCGCGCGTCGAACTCGGGCTTCGCCTTGGCCATGTAGCCGAGCTCCGTCGTGCAGACGGGCGTGAAGTCCTTGGGGTGCGAGAACAGCACCGCCCACGAGTCGCCGATCCAGTCGTGGAATTTGATGGGACCCTCGGTGGTCTCGGCCTCGAAGTCGGGGGCCTCCTCGCCAAGTTGCAGCGCCATGGTTTGCTCCTTTCTGGGCAGAGAGCTCTTTGCTCGCGCGAGAGGAATCGCCGGCCGGCGATCGACCCCGCACGGGGGTCGGAATCCCGATCGGCTTTACGGGAATTACACCCAGAATAGCGTCATCCGGCTGCTGGGCACGGCCGCTCCGACCGCCGGCCCGGACCCATTGCGCGGGATCATCGCCGCTCGCGCCGGGCGGAGGTCCCGAAGCGGGCGCTCGCTCAGCTGTGCGAGCTCGACCACACGTGCGCGCCGCCCGGCACAGGCGGCTGCAGCAGGTCGATGCTGCGCGGCCACATCCCCCCGAGCGCGATCGCCAGCGAGCCGAGCAGCGCCAGCCACGCGCCCTCGCGCAGCCCGGTCTCCACCACGCCCACGCCCGCCGCCGGCGGCGCGAGCATGCGGTAGAGCACCAGCGCAGCGGCGGCGGCGCCCAGCAGCACCACGGCCCCGCCGGCCCCTCCGGGCAGCGGCGCCGCGCGGCGCGCCAGCGGCGCGAGCGCGTCCAGGATCGCGAGCGCGGCGAGCGCCAGCAGCAACACGTTGACCTCGTGCAGCGCGCGGTGGGCGCTGAGCAGCCCGGTCCTGTGCGCCGCGCCCGCCACCGTGCCGGCGGCCACGGACCCCGCCGCTCCGGCCCCGGCGTGCAGTGCCGAGCTCACCTCGTACCACGGCAGGAACACCGACACCACCAGCACCACCGCGCCGCAGGCGGACACCAGCAGGCCGTATCTGGAGCGTTCCCCCGCCATCGTGCTTGCAGCATCGGTCACAAATGCGATGGGCTTGACTGCGGGGGACGTTCATGCGCGAGAAAGCAGCCGCCCGACCGCGCCGCGGGCGTCCGCCAGCCAGCGCTCCGACTGGCCCGCGCCCGCAGGCTCGTCCGAGCCGCCCCACCCGCGCGCCCCGCACGGGTCGGCCGTGAGGAACGCCACGGGGATCGCGTTGCGCTCGGCCAGCTCGCGCACCGCGCGCTCGCCGCCCGCGATCAGCGCCTGCGCACCGGCGGCGCCGCGCGCCTCGTACACGAGCCCGCGCACCGCCGTGTCGATCGTCTGCGTCACGAACAGCCGCAGGCGCGGCCCGTGCAGCGCCTCCAGCTCCGCGGCCGGGCCGGCGGCCGTGCCGAGCAGCCAGCACGCGATCGTCACGCCCTCGAGCGCCCCGCGCAGCGTCGCCAGCCGGTCGGGCGTGCCCACCCAGCACTCCGCGCCCAGCGCCTCGATCGCCGCCCTGCCGCGCTCGCCGCGGGTGGTGATGCGCACCGCGTGCCCGTCGGCGATCAACCCGGCCGCGAGGCGCCTGCCGCGACAGCCCCCGGCGACGATCAGCACGCGTGACACCGAGCCGCATCCTATGCCCCGGCCACGGGCGCACAGAAGTCTCGCACGCCGCCGGTAGCATCCTGCACCCATGAGCCAGCCCCCACAGAGTGACGCCTCGCCCGCGACCGCCGCGCACGGCGCGCAGGCCGCCGCGGGCGCGCAGGCAGCTGCGAGCGCCGACGTGGTCACGATGGAGAAGATCGTCGCGCTGTGCAAGCGCCGCGGCTTCATCTTCCCCTCCTCGGAGATCTACGGCGGCGTGGGCTCCACCTACGACTACGGCCACTACGGCGTGCTGCTGAAGAGCAACGTCAAGAACGAGTGGTGGCGCGCGATGCTGCAGGAGCGCGACGACATCGTCGCGATCGACTCCGCGATCCTGCAACACCCGAAGGTGTGGGAGGCCTCCGGGCACCTGGCCGGCTTCACCGACCCGCTGGTCGACTGTCGCACCTGCAAGCAGCGCTTCCGCGCCGACCACCTGCAGGACCTGCAGTGCGGGCGCAAACCCTCCAAGCACCCAGGCGAAGCCGAGGAGTGCTCCCTGACGGACGCGCGCGACTTCAACCTGATGTTCGAGACCACGATCGGGCCGGTGAAGGAGTCGGGCGCCACCGCCTACCTGCGCCCCGAGACCGCCCAGGGCATCTTCATCAACTTCAAGAACGTGGTGCAGTTCTCGCGCAAGAAACCGCCGTTCGGGATCGCCCAGGTGGGCAAGTCCTTCCGCAACGAGATCACGCCCGGCAACTTCATCTTCCGCACGCGCGAGTTCGAGCAGATGGAGATGGAGTACTTCGTGCCGCCCGCCGAGGCGCAGCGCTGGTTCGAGCACTGGCTGGGCGAGCGCGAGCGCTGGTACACGCAGCTCGGCATCCGCCCCGACCACCTGCGCCTGCGCGCGCACGACCCCGACGAGCTCTCGCACTACTCCTCGGGCACCAGCGACGTGGAGTACCTCTTCCCCATCGGCTGGTCCGAGCTCGAGGGCATCGCCAACCGCGGCGACTTCGACCTGTCGGCGCACGCGCAGCACTCCGGCGAGAAGCTCGAGTACTTCGACCAGCAGACGGGCGAGCGCTACGTGCCGCACGTGATCGAGCCGGCCGCCGGCGCGGACCGCGCCACGCTCGCCTTCCTGGTGGACGCCTACGACGAGGAACTGGTCGAGCGCGAGGGCGCGGGCGAGGGCGAGCTGCGCACGGTCCTCAGGCTGCACCCGCGCCTGGCGCCGGTGAAGGCCGCGGTGCTGCCGCTGGTCGGCAAGGACGGCCAGCCCGAGCTCGCGCGCGAGGTCCAGCACGCGCTGCGCGAGCGCGTGCAGGCCGAGTACGACGCCGGCGGCGCGATCGGCCGGCGCTACCGCCGCCAGGATGAGATCGGAACGCCGTTCTGTCTTACTATTGACCACCAAAGCGTGGAGGACGGCACGCTGACGCTCCGCGACCGCGACTCGCTGGAGCAGGAGCGCCTGCCGATCGAGGGCATCGCCGAGGAGATCGAGCGGCGCGTGAAGGCGCCGTGGACCACCCCGAAGCTCGCCGACCGGCCCTGGCCTCCGCCGCCCAGCGACCGACCCCCACCGACCGACCCGTCCCCATAAGAAAAAAACAGGAGCGCCGAGACGATGGACTTCGACCTGACCGACGAGCAGCGCCTGATCAAGGAGACCGCGCGCGAGTTCGCGGACAAGGAGATCGTGGTGCAGTCGCGCGAAAACGCGCGCGAGCACCGCTTCGACATGGAGATGGTGCGCAAGGTGGCCGACCAGGGCTACCTCGGCGCGATCGTGCCCGAGCGCTACGGCGGCGCGGGCCTCGACTACCTCTCCTACGGCCTCGTGGTCGAGGAGATCGGCCGCGCCGACTCCTCGATCCGCACGGTGATCTCGGTGCAGACCTCGCTGGTGTGCTCGGGCATCCTCAAGTTCGGCACCGAGGAGCAGAAGCGCACCTACCTGCCGAAGCTGTGCTCGGGCGAGTGGCTCGGCTGCTTCGGCCTCACCGAGCCCGACACCGGCTCGGACGCCGCCAGCCAGAAGACGCGCGCGCGCAAGACCGAGGGCGGCTGGGTGCTCAACGGCTCGAAGATGTGGATCTCGATGGCCAACTACGCGAAGGTGGCGCTGATCTTCGCCCAGACCGACCCCGAGCTCGGCTACAAGGGCATCGCCTGCTTCATGGTGGACACCGAGCACCCCGGCTACAGCGCGCAGCCGATCGAGCACAAGATGGGGCTGCACGCCTCCGACACCGGCTCGATCTCCCTCGAAGACGTGGAGGTGACCGACGAGCAGATGCTCGGCAACGTCGGCGACGGCTTCAAAGTGGCGCTGTCGAACCTCGAGTCCGGGCGCTACTCGGTGGCGTGCGGCGCGGTGGGCATCTGCCAGGGCTGCGTGGAGGAGTCGGTGAAGTACGCCAAGGAGCGCGAGCAGTTCGGCAAGCCGATCGCGAGCTTCCAGCTGGTGCAGGCGATGATCGCGGAAATGGCCTTGAAAACGGAGGCCTCGCGGATGCTCGCGTGGCGCGCCGGCTTCCTCAAGGACCGGGGCCGCCCCAACAGCCTCGAGACCTCGATCGCCAAGCTGCACGCCACCGAGGCCTCGCTGGAATGCGCCAACCTCGCAATCCAGGTGCACGGCGGCGCGGGCTACGTCGACGACCACCCCGTCGAGCGCTACTTCCGCGACGCGCGCGTCACCACCATCTACGAGGGCACCTCGCAGATCCAGCAGATGCTGATCGGGCGGGCGCTGACCGGCGTCAACGCGCTCGTGCCGGCCTGAGCGGGCGGGGAGCGCGAGCGCATGTCCACGCAGGAGCAGAGAACGACTTATGAGGCCGGCTCCCCCTCCGGGGACGATGCCGCCGGCGGGGCCGCCCAGCCTGCGGGCGTGATCGGGGTGCTCGGCGCGGGCACGATGGGCAACGGCATCGCCCAGCTGGCTGCGCGCTCGGGAGCGCGCACGCTGCTGTACGACCCGTTCGCGGAGGCGCTCGCGCGCGGGCTGGCAAGCGCCCGCGACGGCCTGGCCAAAGAAGCCGCCAAAGGCCGCCTGGACGAGGAGCAGGCCGCGCGCGCCGCCGAGCAGCTGCAGCCGGTCGACGACCTCGCCGCGCTGGGCGGCTGCGAGCTGGTGATCGAGGCCGCGCCCGAGCGCCTGGAGCTCAAGCACGAGATGTACGGCAGGCTCTCGGAGATCGTCGGCGAGGGCTGCGTGCTGGCGAGCAACACCTCCTCGCTGCTGGTCACCGCGATCGCGCGTGGCGCCACGCACCCCGAGCGGGTGGTGGGGATGCACTTCTTCAACCCCGCGCCGGTGATGCGCCTGCTCGAGGTGGTCGCCGGCGTGGAGTCCTCGCAGCGCGCGCTCGACGTGGCGCTCGCCACCGGCGAGGCGATGGGCAAGACCGTGATCCTCGCCAAGGACGGGCCCGGCTTCATCGTCAACCGCTGCAACCGCCCGTTCGCCCTGGAGGCGCTGCGCATGCTGCAGGAGCAGCTCGCCGACGTGGAGAGCATCGACCGCATCTGCCGCATGGAGGGCGGATTTCGCATGGGGCCCTTCGAGCTGATGGACCTCGTCGGCGTCGACACCGGCCTCGAGATCTCGGAGAGCTTCTACGCGCAGAGCTACGGCGAGCCGCGCTGGCGCCCCTCGATGATCGCCGCGCGCCAGGTCGCCGCCGGCCGCTACGGGCGCAAGAGCGGGCGCGGCTACTACGACTACTCCGACCCCGCCCGCTACCGGGCGCCCGATCCCGAGCCGCCGCCGGGCGACACGCCCGCGGCGGGCGAGGCCGGCGCCGCGCAACCGGCGCGGCCGGCCGGCGAGGGCGTGGTGGTGATCTCCGGCGAGGGCGCCGTCGCGGACGAGCTGCGCGCCGCCGCCGGCGCCGCCGGCTACGAGGTGCGCTCCCCGCACGACCCCACCGGCGGCGTGCTTCCGGCGCTGGTGATCGAGTGCGACGCCGCGCCGGCGGCCACCGTGGACGAGCTCGGCGCGGCGCCGCAGCCGGACCGCCGCGGCGCGCCGTCGCCGCCTGCGCAGGGGGGAGCGCGCCTGCTGCTGTGCGCGCGCGGCTCGCTGGCGGCGATCGACCCCGACGGCAGCTCCGTGGGCTTTCACCTGCTGCCGCCGCTCGCGCAGTCGCACATGGTGGAGCTGACGCGCGGCGAGGGCTCCTCGCCGGTGGCCGCCGCGCGCGCCGAGCGCTTCTTCGCGGCGCTCGGCAAGCACGTGCAGTGGGTCGGCGACGCGCCGGGGCTGGTGCTGGGCAGGATCGTCTGCCAGATCATCAACGAGTCCGCCTTCGCGCTCGGCGAGGGCGTCGGCAGCGCGCACGACATCGACACCGGCATGGTGCTCGGCCTCAGCCACCCGCGCGGCCCGTTCGAGTGGGCCGACGCGATCGGCCTCGAGCACGTGCTCGGCGTGCTCGAGGCGCTGTGCGAGGAGTACCGCGAGGAGCGCTACCGCCCCGCGCCCGCGCTGCGGCGGCTGGTGCGCAGCGGCAGGCTCGGGCTCGCCAGCGGTGCGGGGTTCTTCGACTACGGCGAGTGAGCGCCGCTCCACCGACGGCGCCGGGGGCACACGCGCCGCCGCGCGCGCCGCCGCGGGCCCGCCGGCCTCACGTTCGCGCGCCGGCGAGCGTTCTGGGTTCGTGAGTGAGGCGCTCCCCCCCTTCCAACGCTTCCTCGACGCCCACCGCGAGGTGGTGTGGCGCTTCCTCGTCTCGGCGGTCGGGGCGACGGAGGCCGAGGACTGCTTCCAGGAGACGTTCATCGCCGCGCTGCGCGCCTACCCGCGCCTGCGCGGCACGCGCGAGCGGCACAACCTGCGCGCCTGGGTGCTCACCATCGCCCACCGCAAGTCGATCGACGCGCACCGCGCGCGGGCGCGGCGGGCGCTGCCGGTGGAGGACCCCGCGCAGCTGCAGCGGGGGCGGGATGCGGCCCCCGCGCAGGAGCCCCGCGACGGCGCGCTGTGGAGCGCCGTGGGCGAGCTGCCCGCGCGGCAGCGCTCGGCGGTGGTGCTGCGCTACGTCGCCGACCTGCCCCACCGCGACATCGCAGCCGCGATCGGCTGCTCGGAGGAGGCCGCGCGCCGCTCGCTGCACGAGGGCCTGACGAAGCTCAGAGGGACGGTGAACGCATGAGCGAGACCAGCAACGCAGGCGACGGGCTCGAGTACGTGTTGCGCCGTGGCGGCGAGGACGAGCGAGACCTGCGCGAGCAGGCCTCCGCCGCCGCGCGGCGCCTGGCCGCGCGCATCGCCGGCGAGGGGCTCGCCGAGCTCAGCTACTCGTGGCTGGACTCCCCCTTCGGAGCGCTGCTGGCCGCGAGCACCAGCCACGGGCTGGTGCGCCTGGCGTTCCCCGAGGAGGACGCCGAGGCCGTGCTCGACGCGCTCGCGCAGCGGATCTCGCCGCGGATCGTCGAGGCCCGCGCGCCGCTCGAGCGGGCGCAGCGCGAGCTCGAGGAGTACTTCGAGGGGCGCCGCCGCACCTTCGAGCTGGCGCTCGACTGGGCGCTGATCGGAGCGTTCGCGCGGCGCGTGCTCGGCGTCACCTACCGGATCCCCTACGGCGGCGTGCTCAACTACGCGCAGGTGGCCGCCGGCGCCGGCAGCCCCAGGGCCTCCCGCGCCGCCGGCAACGCGCTCGGCGCCAACCCGCTGCCGATCGTGATCCCCTGCCACCGCGTGCTGCGCAGCGGCGGCGCGCTCGGCGGCTACGCCGGCGGCCTCGAGCGCAAGCAGTGGCTGCTGGAGCTCGAGGGCGCGCTCGAGGACGGCCGCTCTGGGCGCTGAGCGGCGCGCGCCGGCCTACTCCGCGGCCGGCGCGTACTGCTCCTCGGCGGGGTCGCCCAGGGGCATCCCCTCGGGCACGGGCACGCCGGGCGTGTCGCGCAGGTACCACTCCGCGTCGAGCGCCGCCTGGCAGCCCGAGCCGGCGGCGGTGATGGCCTGCCGGTAGGTGTGGTCCACGAGGTCGCCGGCGGCGAACACGCCGGGCAGCTTCGTGCGCGTGGAGCGGCCCTCGGTGCGCACGTAGCCGTTCTCGTCCACGTCCACCTGCCCGCGCACCAGCGCCGACTGGGGCTCGTGGCCGATCGCCACGAACGCGCCCGAGATCGGCAGCTCGCGCTCCTCGCCGGTGTCCAGGTTGGACAGCCGCGCGTGCCCGAGCGCGCCGTTCTCGCCGGCGTGCAGCTCCTCGACCACGTACGGGGTGAGGAACTCGATGTTCTCCTGCGCGCGCGCGCGCTCGAGCATGATCTTGGAGGCGCGGAACTCCTCGCGGCGATGCACCACGGTGACCTTCGCGGCGAACTTGGAGAGGAAGATCGCCTCCTCCATGGCGGAGTCGCCGCCGCCCACGATGATCGTGGTGGCGTCGCGGAAGAAGGCGGCGTCGCAGGTGGCGCAGTAGCTCACGCCGCGCCCCGAGAGCTCCTCCTCGCCGGCGATGCCGAGCCGCTTGTGCTCGGCGCCCATCGCCAGGATCACCGTGCGGGCGCGGTGCTCCTCCTCCCCCACCCACACCCGGTGCACGCCGCCGGGCTCCTTCGCCAGCTCGACCCGCTCGGCCTGGTCGGTCACCAGGCGCGCGCCGAAGCGCTCGGCCTGGTCGCGGAAGCGCTGCATCATCTCCGGCCCCATCACCCCGTCGGGGAAGCCGGGGTAGTTCTCCACGTCGGTGGTCTGCTGCAACAGGCCGCCCCAGGCGAAGCCCTCGATCACCAGCGGCCTCAGGTTGGCGCGCGCGGTGTACAGCGCCGCGGTGTAGCCCGCGGGGCCGCTGCCGACGATGATCACGTTCTCGAGCTCGTCGCTCATGCGCCCTCCTGTCCCGGAACGCTCAGCTCCCGGGGTCGCTTTACTTTGTATAGTATAGCGCCGTCCTGCTCGCCGCGCCAGCGCGCGACCGTGCGGCGCAGCTGGAAGTACGCCACGATCCCCGGCAGCGTCGGCAGCCAGAAGGAGATCGCGCGGTAGGACAGCACCGCCAGCACGGTGATGTTGAAATCCACGCCGAAGGCCGCGAAGGCGCCGATCATGCCCCCCTCCACCCCGCCGAGGCCGCCCGGCAGCGGCAGCAGGTTGCCGAGCATGCCCACGAAGTAGGCCATCCAGATCACCGTGAACGGCGGCGCGGAGCCGAACGCGTGGAACATCGCCCACAGCACCGCGATGTCGAAGCCCCACCACGCCGGCGCCCCCAGCAGCCCCGGGTCGCGCGAGCGCACCAGCCCGATCGCGGTGCGCACGCCGCTGGCCGCCAGCGCCGGCACGGCGACCACGCGCGCCACCCAGTGCGTGAAGCGCCCCGAACCCGACGCCCAGCGGTGCAGGCGCCGCTCCAGGTCGCCGGGGAGCAGCGCCACCGCGCCGGCGACGGCGAACAGGATCGCCGCCACGATCGCCGGCACGAGCGTGATCGCGAACGAGCCGCCGCCCGGGAACAGGCCGCTGCCGAGCCCGATGCCGTCGAGCAGCAGCGAGCCGGCGTAGATCACGTACAGCAGCACGATGAAGGCAACCATGCGGCAGGCCACCAGCCGCGGGCCCATGCCCGAGCGCCGCAGCGCCCAAGCGGTCAGCGCCACGCCGCCCGCGCCGGCGGCGGCGAACAGGCGCGTAGCCACCAGCCCCGCCATCGTGACCTGGTAGCTCTCGCGCCAGCCGATGCGGCCCGGCCGATCCGCCGTCACGAACACCGCGCGGAACAGCACCACGTACCCTGCGAACGACAGCGCCTCCAGCAGCGCGCCGATCGCGATCCACCACTTGTCGCCGCCCTCGATGTGGTGCACCGTTTCGCCCACGCCGGCGAGCTTCGGCAGCACGAAGTAGAGGAAGCCCACCACCACCAGCACGAACACGCCGAAGGCCACCAGCTGCCGGCGCGTGAGCAGCACGCGCGGCATCTCTTCCTCGTGATGCGCCCCGCCTCCGCCGCGGCGCCCCGTCTCGCTCCCTCCCTCCTCCTGCACCTCAGCCCGCCCCGTGGGCCAGCTCCTCCAGCGCCGCCACCCAGCGCCCCGCCCGCGCCAGCGGCGGACCGGCGCGGGCCTGCAGCCCGCGCACCCCCAGCGTGAGCGCGGCGCCGGCGAGCAGGTCCACGACGTAGTGCTCGCCGAGGTACACCAGCGCGAACCCGAGCGTGGCCGTGTAGCCCCAGCCGAGCGCGCCAGCCACCGGCCCGACCTCGGCCAGGAGCAGCGCGGCCATCACTGATGTGGCGAAGTGCAGAGAGGGCATCGCAGCCAGGGGATTGCCTCCGAACACACTGTAGAGCGAGCCCCAGCGGTCTCTCCAGAACGACTCGCCGTACTCCACCATCAGCCGGCGCACCGCCGGCGCCTGCTCGTCGCGCTCGCGCGCGAGCTCGGCTGCGAACCACGGCGGCGCGGTGGGCGCCAGCCAGTACACGCTCGCACCGAGGTCGAACACCGCGTAGGTGAGCACCGCTGCGCGCGGGAAGCGCTCCGGCTCGCGCAGCAGGATGTACGCCAGCGCGCCGTGCGGCACCGCGAACCAGCTCCAGTGCGCCCACACCAGCACGCGGTCGAGCGCACTCCAGTCCGCCGCCCGCTCGCCCTCGCGCGCCAGCGCCGCCTGCAGGCGCGCCGTCGGGATCTGCCCCAGCCCCAGCACGCGGTCGCCCACGATCGGGTAGCGCACGCGGACGCGATCGAGCTGCGCGCCCTCGTCGTCGTGCGGCGACTTGTACTCCGCCAGGTAGGCCCACATCTGCAGCGCGCACACCGCCACGTCGCGCGCGCGCGAGCGGCGCGCCGCCACCGACAGCCCCAGCGGCGCGCCGAAGGCGATCGCCTGTGCCGCCAGCGGCGGCAGCGGCACGCGCTTGCGCAGCAGCGGCGCCGCCACGCCCGCCGCGACCAACCCCCAGGCGGTTGCTCTGATCGCCCTGGACGGCCGCACTGGGCGCGAGTATATGCGCGCCCGCAGCCGCCGCGGCGGCGCGGCGGGCCTCGCTCGGGCGGCGCGCCCGGACCGGCGGCGCGCCCGCTCAGGCGGCGCGCTCGGAGAGCTGCGGCACAGCCGCCGCCTGCACCAGCGCGGCCACGACCGCGCTCGCCGGGTCGGCCTCCGGGTGCCACTGCACGCCCAGCACGAAGCGCGCGCCCGGCAGCTCGATCGCCTCGGGCAGCTCGTCGAGCAGCGAGCTGCCGCTGATCACGAGGCCCTCGCCGAGACGGTCCACGCCCTGGTGGTGGTGGGACTTGGTCATGTGCCGGAGCTCGCCGGCGGCGCGCGCCGCGAGCGAGCCCTCGGCGAGGCTCACGTCGTGCTCGGAGCCGTCGAAGGAGCCGACCACGCGGCGGTGCTCCTGGTGGCCCAGGCGCTCGGGCAGGTGCTGCACCAGCGTGCCGCCGCGGGCGACGTTGATCAGCTGCATGCCGCGGCAGATGCCGAGCACCGGCAGGTCGCGCTCGATCGCCGCGCGCGTGAGCGCGATCTCGAAGGCGTCGCGCTCGGGCACCGTGTCGACGGTGTGGGGACCCGCCTGCTGCTCGTAGCAGGCCGGGTCGATGTCGGCGCCGCCGGCCAGCAGCAGGCCGTCGATGAGATCGAGCGCCTGCGCCGGGTCGGCCGCCAGCGCCGGGTCCGGCGGCAGCATCAGCGCCAGCGCACCCGCTCGCTGCACCGCTTCGACGTAGGCCATCGCGAGCAGCGCCGCGGGCTGGTCCCACACGCTCCAGCGCGCCCGCTCGAGCGCGGTGCAGATGCCGATCACGGGACGTGCCATCGCCCACACCATAGGATCAACGCGAGCCGAACGCGATCCCAAGGAGGACGATGAGCCACTCAGACGCGCAACCGCAGACGGTCGAAACGAGCGTGCAGGGCGGCGTGGCCACGATCGAGCTGGCCCGTCCGCAGGCGCTGAACGCCTGGAACGCGCAGCTGGGCGCGGACCTGCTGGCCGCGCTGCGCGCCGCCGCCGCCGAGGAGGCCGTGCGCGCGATCGTGCTCACCGGCTCGGGGCGCGCGTTCTCCTCCGGCGCCGATCTCAAGGACGCCGGCGGCGGCGCGAGCACGCCCGACGGGCGCCCGGACGTGTACGCGATGCTCACCGAGCGCTACCACCCGATCATGCACGCCATCAGGGAGGCCCCCAAGCCGGTGATCGCGGCCGTGAACGGCCCCGCGGTCGGCATCGGCTGCTCGCTGGCGCTGTGCTGCGACCTGGTGCTGGCGGCGGAGAGCGCCTACTTCCTGCTGGCGTTCGTGAACATCGGGCTGGTGCCCGACGGCGGCTCCTCGCTGTTCGTGCCGGCGCGCGCGGGCATGGCGCGCGCGAGTGAGATGGCGCTGCTGGGCGAGCGCGTGCCGGCGGCCAAGGCGCTCGCGTGGGGCCTCGTCAACCGCGTCGTCGCGGACGAGTCGCTGCGCGGCGAGGCCGCGGCCCTGGCCGAGCGCATGGCCGCCGGCCCCACGCGTTCCTACGCGGGCAGCAAGCGCCTGGTCAACAACTGGCTGTACGCGCGCATGGAGGAGCAGCTGGAGCTGGAGGCGCGCCTGCAGCAGGATATGTCCGCCAGCGAGGACTTCGTGGAGGGCGTCACCGCGTTCGTGCAGAAGCGCGAAGCACGCTTCACCGGCCGCTGAGGCCTCGTGGCAAACGTCATCAAGCGCGTACCGTCCGCCCGTGAATAGAATCCCAGCGCCTTGACCCCCGCGCTCCCAACCGTGCTCGCGTTCTTCGCGCCGTCCTCTGGCGCCTCGCCCAACGCGCACGAAATCCACTCGCTGTACGTGATCACGCTGGTGGTCGCGCTCGTGATCTTCTTCGCGGTCGAGCTGGCGCTCGGCTACGCGCTCTTCAAGTTCCGCAAGCGCAAGGGCGCGGTCCCGGCCCAGATCCACGGCAACACGCGCCTGGAGCTCGCCTTCACGGGCTCCGCCGCGCTGATCGTGCTGGCGCTCGCGGTCGTCACGTTCGCGAAGCTCTCCACGATCGAGGACCCCCCCAACTCGGGCCCGGGCGGCGCCAGCATCACGCTCGGCGAACAGAACAACCTGATCTACGCCAGCAACACCCGCAAACTGCCGCCCAACAAGAAAGCGCTGGAAATCGAGGTGATCGGCCGCCAGTACATCTGGCAGTTCGTGTATCCCGGCGCCGATGAAAAGGACGGCCTGGGCGCGCCCTACTCCTACGAGGAAATGGTCGTCCCCACCGACACCACGGTGGAGCTCGACATCGTCTCGGCCGACGTGGTGCACTCCTGGTGGGTGCCGGAACTGGGCGGCAAGTTCCAGGCCGTGCCGGGCTACCACAACTACACCTGGTTCAAGGTCGAAAAGCCGGGCATCTTCCGCGGGCAGTGCGCCTTCCTGTGCGGCCGCGGCCACGCGCGCATGATCGCCACGGTCAAGGCGGTGCCGCCGGCCCAGTTCGAAGCGTGGCTGGCCCAGCGCAAGACGCAGCTGGCCGAAGCCAACGCAGACGCGGCCAGCGCACGCAAGAAACTCGACGTCGAAGCGGGCGCCGGCAGAGTGGAGAACCCCTAGCACACGGAAGGACAGCAGCGCGAGAGATGGCCACCTACGCAGCCCCCATACCCCAGGTAACCGCCCACCGCGTCGAGCGGGAGAGCCACGGCTGGACGAGCTGGTTCACCACCACCGATCACAAGAAGATCGGGATCATGTACATCGTCACCACCTTCGTGTTCTTCGTGCTGGGAGGCACCGAGGCGCTGATGATCCGCCTGCAGCTGGGGGCCCCGAGCAACACGCTGGTGACGCCGGAAATCTACAACCAGCTGTTCACCATGCACGGCACCACGATGATCTTCCTGTTCGTGGTGCCGATGATGGCGGGACTGGCCAACTACTTCCTGCCGCTGATGATCGGAGCGCGCGACATGGCCTTCCCGCGGCTGAACGCGCTCTCCTACTGGCTGCTGCTGGCGGGCGGGATCGTGTTCTACGCCTCGATCTTCTGGCACCCGCCGGAAGCGGGCTGGACGAGCTACCCGCCGCTGTCGGAATCGCTGTTCTCGCCCTCCGGCGGGCAGGACGCGTGGATCTACCTGATCCACCTGACCGGCCTCTCCTCGCTGGTGGGCGCGATCAACTTCTACGCCACGATCGCCAACATGCGCGCGCGGGGCATGAGCTGGGGGCGGCTGCCGCTGTTCGTGTGGGCGATCCTGACCTACTCGGTGCTGCTGATCTTCGCGCTGCCGGTGATCGCAGCGGCGGTCACGATGCTGCTCACCGACCGCCACTTCGGCACCCACTTCTTCAGCCCCTCCGAGGGCGGCTCGCCGCTTTTGTGGCAGAACCTGTTCTGGTTCTTCGGCCATCCCGAGGTCTACATCATGGTCCTGCCCGGCTTCGGCCTGGTGTCCGAGATCCTGCCCGTGTTCGCGCGCAAGCCGATCTTCGGCTACAAGGCGATCGCTGCCTCCACCGTGGCGATCGCGTTCCTCGGCTTCCTGGTGTGGGCGCACCACATGTTCACCACGCCCATTCCCGAGGCGATCCTCGTGTTCGTGATGCTGAGCTCGTTCCTGATCGCGGTGCCCACCGGCGTGAAGATCCTCAACTGGACCGCCACCCTGTGGCGCGGCTCGATCGAATTCAAGACGCCGCTGATCTTCTGCGCGGGCTTCATCGCGCTGTTCTTGATCGGCGGCATCTCCGGGGTCTTCCTGGCGATGTTCCCCGTCGACTGGCAGCTCAACGAAACCTACTTCGTGGTCGCGCACATCCACTTTGTGCTGGTCGGCGGCGCCGTCTTCCCGATCTTCGCCGGGATCTACTACTGGTTCCCGAAGATCACCGGGAGGATGCTGAGCGAAGGGCTCGGCAAGCTCAGCTTCTGGCTGATGTTCTGGGGCGTGCTGATCACGTTCCTGATCCAGCACGTGATCGGCATGGACGGCATGCCCCGGCGCGTGTACGAGTACGACAACGTGGGGCACCTGGCGCTCTACAACCTGATCTCCACCGTCGGCGCGTTCATCCTCGCCAGCGGCGTGCTGGTCACGATCATCAACGTGTGGCGCAGCCTCAAAACGGGCGTGATCGCGGGACCCGACCCGTGGAAGGCCAACACGCTCGAGTGGTTCACCTCCTCTCCCCCGCCCGTCAACAACTTCGACGTGATCCCGGTGGTGCGCTCGGCCGAACCGATGAAGGACATCCGCCAGGAGGTCCAGCGTCGCGGCGGCGCCACGATCCCCGCCGGCGCCGCGCAGGTCGGACCGTAGATGAGCGCGGCGCCTCCCAGCGGCGCGGCGTCGACGATCGCGCGCGCGCCGCTCGGCCTCGCCCCCGGTGGCAGGCTGGCGCGCACGCTGGCGCTGCTGGGCGACTACCTCGAGCTGACCAAGCCGAAGGTCCAGTCGCTGCTGCTGCTCAGCACGGTGGCGAGCATGTACATCGCCGGCGACCCCACGCTCGGGCTGGTGGCGCTGACGTGCCTGGGCGGCTACCTGTCGGCGGGCGGGGCGGGCGCGGTCAACCACTGGTTCGACCGCGACATCGACGCGCGCATGGCGCGCACCGCGGCGCGGCCGATCCCGGCGGGGCGGATCCCGCCGCCGGCCGCGCTCGCGTTCGGCTGCGTGCTCGCCGCGCTGTCGGTGCTGGAGCTCGCGCTCACCGTCAACCAGCTGGCCGCGGCGCTGTCGTTCGCCGGCTTCCTCGGCTACGTGCTCGTCTACACCGTGTGGCTCAAGCGCCGCACGCCGCAGAACATCGTCATCGGCGGCGCCGCCGGCGCGGTGCCGCCGCTCGTCGGCTGGGCCGCGGCCACCGGCTCGGTGGGCGGCGTGGCGGTGATGCTGTTCTTCATCGTGTTCTTCTGGACGCCGCCCCACTTCTGGGCGCTGTCGCTGCTGATGAAGGACGAGTACCGCAAGGTGGGCGTGCCGATGCTGCCGGTGGTGCGCGGCGAGGCCGAGACGCGCCGCCAGATCCTGCTGTACTCGGTGCTGCTGTACGCGGTCACGCAGCTGCCGTTCTGCGCCGGCGGCTTCGGGGCGATCTACCTGGCGGCCTCGATGCTGCTCGGCCTCGGCTTCATCGCCTTCGCGGTGCGCCTGTACCGGCGCGCGGACCGGCGCTCGGCGCTGCGCTTGTACCTCTACTCGCTGGCCTACCTCGCGCTGCTGTTCAGCGCGATGGTCGCCGACGTGCACCTGTAGACTTCGCCGCAACGATGACCCGCCGGCTCGCAGTCAAGAACATCCGCACCGCGCTGATCATCGGCGCGATCTGCATGTTCATGTTCGGCATCTCCTTCGTGGTCGCCGCCGCATACATCTCGTGAGCGCGCTCGAGCCAGAGGCGCCGCCCACCGGCGAAGAGGTGCACCTCCCAGGTCCCAGCATCCTGCCGCTGCTGACCGCGGTGGGCATCACGCTGGCGCTGGTGGGCGTGACCACGTTCGTCGAGTTCACCGTCGTCGGCGTCATCCTCACGGTCGTCTGCATCGCGCTGTGGATCAAAGACACGCGGCGCGAAATCGACGAGCTGCCGCTCGACCACTAGCGCCCCGCGCACCCCCGCCCGGCTCGCGGCCGGCGCCTCCAGCGGCCCCGCTCGGCGTCGTCCAGCGGGCTGGTTCGGCGCCGTGGAGGTGGCGGGCCCGCTCCCCGGCGAGCCGCCACCTGCCCCTAGCCCACGGCCGCATGGGCCGGCACGGGGCAGATCGCCCCGTCGTCCGTCCAGCAACGCACGATGTCGCGCACGGACAGAATGCCGACCGTCTCTCCCTGATCGAGCACGATCAGGTGGCGAAACCCTCCCCGCAGCATCGCCGCCGCGGCCTCCTCCAGCGACCAGTCCGGCGCGGCGAACACGACCTCGCGCGTGAGATGGTCGGCCACCGCCTCGCGGTCCGGGTCCTGCCCGGCGCCGACGGAGTTGAGCACGTCGCGCTCGGTGATGATGCCGGGGCCGCAGCCGTCGGGGTCCATCACCGCCGCCGCCCCCACGCGCTTCTGCGACATCAGCCGGGCGACGCCGCGCAGGCTGTGCCCGGGCGCCACCGTCAGCACCATGTCGGTCATGCCGTCGCGAACCTGCATACCCTCACCTCGCAGTTGCTTGCAACGATTGCCTCAATCTAGCGACGGCGCGGGCGCGCGTCAACCCCCAGGCGCCGGCCGGCCCGCGGTGGCCCGCGCGGGTGGCCCGCGGCGCTTGTCGGTGGCGCCCCGCGGCGCACGCAGCGGGTGCCCCGCGGTGCTCGCGGCGCTCGCGGCGGGGGTCCCGCAGCGCCTCGCGGCGGCCGCGCTGTGAGGTAGAGTTCGCGATCGCATGAGCGTGAAGCAGCGTTACCGGATGCGCACCCCCTCCAACGGCCGCGAGCTGGTCGTGGAGGCCGATCCCGACCAGATCTACCTGGACCGCGACACCGGCGAGCCGCTGGAAGTGGTGGGCAAGCTGCTGCCGCTCGCACCCTCGCCCTCGCGCCTGCCGTGGGCGGTCGAGAACCTGCGCTTCTGCCCCTGGTGCGAGCAGCATTCGCAGCGCGACCTCAACGACTGCCCCACCTGCGGAAGGCGGATGGGCCCGTTGTGAGCAGGCGGCTCGCGCTGTGCGGTTGCGCAGCGCTCCTGTGCATCTGCTCGCTGAGCGCCTGCGGCGGCGCGAGCGTCTCGGACACGGTGCCCAAGAGCACGCCCGAAATCACCCCGCCGACCAACACCACCGCCGAAGCGGCGGCGTCCGGCAAGACGTCGACCTCGAGCAGCGCCACCAAGACCACGAAGGCGGGCGAAAGCGAACCGTCGAGCAGCGAAAGCGCCGCCGCGAGCGAAGGCGCCGAAGCTCCGGCGAGCGGCGAAAGCGCTCCTGCCACCTCCGGCAGCTCCGGCGGCGCGCCCGCCACCGAACAGGAAAAAGCGAGCTCCGAAGCGAGCTCGAAAGCCACCGAACCGACCGCGCCCGCGAGCCCCACGGGCGGCGCCAGCGCACCCTGACGCGGGCCGCCGGCCACGGCGCCACTCGCTGCGCGCGGTTCGCCGGCCGGCGCCTGCGTTCGCCGGCGGGAGCGCGGCTGCACCGGCCGCCGAGCGCGGACTACGGCGTTGAGATCAGCGTGGCGCTGTAGGTGAGCCTGGCGGTCTGGTAGAGGCAGTAGTACTGCACCGCGCTGCCGATCGCCGTCTGGCTCGTCTGCGTGCTGGTGACCTTGCAGCCGCCCTTCGGCCTGCTGGCGCGCCACGAGGTGTCGTTGCCGAAGCCCAGCGCCAGCGCGGGCGCCCACGAGGGCACCGTCAACGCCACGATGTAGCCCTTCTTCACCGGGATCGTGGTTTCCAGCGGGAACTGCGCGGTCTTGCCGAAGTACGGTTCCAGTTTGACCAGCGGGCTCTGCGCCACCAGCTTGTAGGTGAGGTTGGGCTTCTTCTGCGGCGCGAGGATCGCGATCCCCGCTTCCGAGGGGCCGCCCTCGTTGGCGTTGAAGTACTTGATCTGGGCCGCGCTGGGTTCGCCCAGCGTGATCGTCCAGGCGACCACGGTGCCGGCGCGCGGCGCGCGCACGAGGTTGTTGTTGGTCGCGACCTTGACCTGGAAGCCCGTCGTGCGGCTGACCGCCAGGCAGGGGCTGCCGGGGCAGCTCGGCTTGGTTTCGGGGGTCGTCTGGCCGATCACCCCGACTTCGGTGAGCGTGGCGGGAGCGACGGCCGGCAGCAGCAGCACGAAGGCGGCCACGCTCGCGATCACGGCGATGGATGTGCGTCTCATATCTGCCATTGAACACCCGGGCCCGCGCTTTGTAGCGGTCGGCCGGTCTCGATCTGCCCGTCCCACTAGCTTCGCTACCGGCCCGACAGTTCCTGCGCCGCCGCCTCGATCTCGCGCTCGTCGCCCGCCGCCGGCACCCACGGCAGCCGCAGCGGATCGCCCTCGTAGCGCGGGATCACGTGCACGTGGAAGTGGAACACCGTCTGCCACGCCGCCCGGCCGCACGAGTTGATGAGGTTGACGCCGTCCGCGCCGAGGCGCTCCCTGGAACGCGCCGCCAGGCGCTGGGCGGTCGCGGCCACCGCGCACAGGTCCTCGCGCTCCACGCTCAGCAGGTCGGCGCTGTGCGCGCGCGGGATCACCAGCGCGTGCCCGCGCGTGGCCGGCGCGATGTCCATGAAGGCGATCGTGCGCTCGTCTTCGTCGACGATGCGCGAGGGCAGCTCGCTCGCCACGATCTTGCAGAAGATGCAGTCGGGGTCGGCCATCTCCGGCGGATCCTACGCGAGCAGCGCGCGCGCGTGAGCGAGCGCCTGCGCGCGAGTGGCGATCTCCCCGGCGTACCGGGCGGCGGCCAGCTCCGCCAGCAGCTCGCCCAGCCGCGGGCCGGGCTCCAGCGCAAGCTCGCTCATCAGCTCCTCGCCGCGCAGCAGCGGCCGCGGCGGACCCTGCGCGCGCCACTCGAGCGCGTCCTGCAGCAGCCCGGCGGCGACGCTCAGGTGCGCGCCCACGGCCTGCTCGGCGCGCGCGCCGCGCGTGGCCAGACGGTCCGCCACCGACAGCAGCGTCACGTCGGCCGCCACCGGCTCGGTGGCGCCCAGGTAGGCGAACACGGTGCGCCGCGCGAGCGGCTGCGGCTCGTGCACGAGAAAGCCGGCGCGCAGGTGGTGTCGCACGAGCGCCGACACGTGCGCGCGCAGGCGCTCGCTGACACGCAGGCGCGCGAGCATCGCGCGCGCCAGCTGCGCGCCCTGGACGTCGTGACCGAGGAACGTCACGCGCCCGTCCGCGGGGCGCACCGAGCGGGTCTGCGGCTTGGCCACGTCGTGCAGCAGCGCGCCCCAGCGCAGCGCCTCGCCGCGGCTGAGGCCGTCCGCCAGCGGCTCGTCCAGCAGGGCGGCCACGCCTGCGCGGCGCGGCGCGAGGAAGCGCTCGAGCTCGGCGTCGCCGGCCGGCTCGGTGCGCCCGGAGCGCTCGGGCACACCGGCGCCGGACGGGTCGGCCGGCGGCGGGGCCTCGGCGGGCGCGCTCATCTGCACGGCCCGCTCGAGCACCTCGAGCGTGTGCCCGTACACGTCGAGGTGGTGGAAGCGGCTCTGCTGCACGCCGCGCAGCGCGTGCAGCTCGGGCAGCACCGCCGCGGTGGCGCCGAGCGAGTCCAGCAGCTCGAGGCCCGCGCGGGCGCGCCGCGCGGCCACGATGCGGCGCAGCTCCATGAAGATGCGCTCGCCGGAGACCGCCGGCAGGGCGTGCGCCTGCGCCGCCGCCTGCGCCAGCGTGCGCGGCTCGGGCCGGAGGTCCAGCTCGAGCGTCAGGCGCACCAGGCGCAGCACGCGCAGCGGGTCGTCGGCGAATGCGCTGGGGGCGGCCATGCGCAGGCGCCGCGCGCGCGCGTCCGCGATGCCGCCCAGCGGGTCGATCGGCGCGCCCCCGGCCAGCGGCTCGGCGATCGCGTTGAGCGTGAAGTCGCGCAGCGCGAGGTCCTGCTCGATCGCATCCCCGCGCAGCGGCTCCACGTCCATCTGCCAGGCGCCGCCGCGCGCCACCACGCGCCAGGAGCCGAACTCCTCGGACAGCGCGAAGCAGGCGGCGCGGCCGGCCGCGGCGGCGATAGCGCGCGCCGCGCGCGCGCTGTCGCCCTCGACCACCAGGTCGAGGTCGGCGGTCTCGCGTCCCAGCAGCCGGTCGCGCACCGAGCCGCCGACCAGCCACGAGCGTGTGCCCGCGAGCGCGCCGCGGGCGAGCTCCACGCCGCTGCTGCTCACCGGCCGGCGCCCGCCGCGCGCGGTCGCAGCGGCCCGCCCGTGTCGAGCTCCCGCCCGTCGCGGTGGTAGAGGCGGTGCACCCGCGGCGTGAGCGCACAGGTGACCTCGTAGTTGATCGTGTCGAGCCGGCGCGCCACCTCCTCGGCGGTGATGCGCTCGCTGCCCTGGATGCCGATCAGCACGGCGCGCTGGCCGCGCTCGCTCTCGGGGTCGGCGTCCGGCCCCAGATCGACGGTGAGGCTGTCCATGCTCACGTTGCCCACCAGCGGGTGACGACGCCCGCCGATCAGCACGTCCGCGTTGTTGGAGAGCCCGCGCCGCCAGCCGTCGCCGTAGCCGATCGGCAGCGCCGCCACGTAGGTGTCGCAGTCCGCCACGAACTGACGCCGTTCACCGACGCTCTCGCCCTTGCGGCAGAGCTTCACCTCGGCCACGTAGGAGCTCAGCTCGAGCGCCGGCTCGAGCGCGCGCGTGGCCGGGTCCTTGCCGAACGGGTCCATGCCGTAGATCGCGATCCCGCAGCGCACCATGTCGAACTGCGCGTCCGGGTCGCGCATCGTGGCCGCGCTGTTGGCCGCGTGCACCAGCACCTCGGGCTGCTCCTGCTTGATCGTGCGCGCCCAGCTGGCGAAGGCCGCGAGCTGGCGCGCGAAGAAGCCTTCGTCGGCGAGTTCGTCGGCGGTGGCGAAGTGCGTCATCAGCCCCGCCAGCGTGACGCCAGGCGCGCGGCGCGCGGCGTTCGCCACGCGCGTTGCGAGCTCGGGGTCGCGCGTGCCCAGGCGCCCCATGCCGGAGTCCAGCTTGACGTGCACGCGCCCGCCGCCGGCGGCGGCGAGATCGGTGAGGAACTCCTCGCTCCACGCCACCACGTCGGCGTCCGCGTCGAGCGCCTCGCGCAGCTCGTCCGCGTTGAGCGGGCCCATCACCAGCAGGCGCATCTCGCGCAGCCCCGCCTCGCGCAGCTCGCGCGCCTCGCGCGAGTCCGCCACCGCCAGCCAGCTGGCGCCTCCCGCGAGCGCGGCGCGCGCGCTCTGCACGGCTCCGTGGCCATAGCCGCCGGCCTTCACCACGGCGCACAGCGCGGTGCTCGCGCGCAGCTGCGTGCGCAGCCGCGCGCAGTTGCGTTCGATCGCCGCCAGATTCACGCAGGCGAGCGCCCTGCGCACCTCCGGCGCCTCCTGCGAGGCGTGCTCAGATCCCTCAACCATTGCCCGAACCCCCAAGCCAACGTCGGTCATTGACGGCCGTCCTCACCGCACAGCATGCCTGACCGTGCGGCCGGCAGCGCCGCGATCACGTCGGAGGCGACCACGCCCTCGTTGGCGCCGAGCCGGCGCGCCGCCACGCGACCCGCCTCGGCGTGCAGGAGCACGCCCGCGGCCGCCGCGGCGAACGCCTCGAGTCCCTGCGAGAGCAACGCCGCGATCACGCCGGTGAGCACGTCGCCGGTGCCCGCCGTGGCCAGCGCGGGGCTTGCGCCGCGGCTCACGGCCACCGCGCCGTCGGGGCGCGCGATCAACGTGTCGTCCCCCTTCAGCACCACCACCGCGCCGGCGCGCGCCGCCGCGTCGCGCACGTGGCGCAGACGTTCGCGCTCGACCTCCTCGCTGTCGCGCCCGAGCAGCCGGGCGAGCTCGCCGGCGTGCGGCGTGAGCACCGTCGGCGCGTCCCTGGCGCCGAGGCGCTCGAGCTCGCCGGCGTGGGCGTTCAGCCCGTCGGCGTCCAGCACCGTCGCCACCTCGGCGCGCGCCGCGAGCTCGCGCGCGAAGGCGAAGGCGGACTCGCTGCGGCCGAGCCCCGGCCCGAGCGCCAGCGCGCCGCCCCTGGCGCTCGCCTCGATCACGCTCGCCACCGCCTTCGCGGCGATCGCGCCGTCCGCGTCGGCCAAGCCGCGCGTCATCAGCTCCGGCGGGCCGCCGCTGGCCAGCACCTGCTGGAGCGACGCCGGCACGCACGCGGTCACATAGCCCGCGCCGGCGCGCATGCTGGCCTCGGCGGCCATGCGCGGCGCGCCGGTGAGCCCGCGCGAGCCGCCCGCCACGAGCACGTGCCCGGAGGCGAACTTGGTCGAGTCCGCCCGCCTGCGCGGCAGCGCCGCGAGCACGCGCCGCGTGATCAGCCCCACGCTCGCCTCACCCGGGGCGCCGCGCGGGATGCCGATGTCGAGCGTGTGCACCTCCCCGGCGTGGGCCTTGCCGGGCCTGATCCACAGCCCCGGCTTGCCGGCGTGGAAGGTCACGGTGGCGGTCGCCCGCACCGCCGTACCGCGAACCACGCCGGTGGAGGCGTCGACCCCGCTGGGCACGTCCACGCTCACCACCGGGGCGTCGCTGGCGTTGGCGGCCTCGATCGCCTCGGCCACCGCGCCGTGCGGCTCGCCCGAGAAGCCCGTGCCGAGCAGCGCGTCGAGCACCGCCGCCGGCGCGCCCAAGGCCTCACCCGGCGTGGCTCCCTCGAGTTGCACCGGCGCCGCTCCGGGCAGGCGCTCGAGGTTCACGCGGGCGTCGCCGCGGAGCTCCTGCGGCGGCGCCACGCACACCACCGTCACCGGCCTGCCGTGCTCGCGCAGCAGGCGCGCCACCACCAGCCCGTCGCCGCCGTTGTTGCCCTTGCCGCACAGCACCGTCACCGGTCCGTCGGGCGCCTCGCGCTCCAGCACGCGCGCGACCCCGGCGCCGGCGCGCTCCATCAGGTCGAGGCTCGCCACCCCCTGGCGCTCTATCGCCCAGCGGTCCGCGGCGCGCACGGTATCGGCGTCGAGCAGGGGCTCAAGCCAGGACGGCAGCGGCTGCACGCAAGCGATGCTAGATGGTCGCCGCTGCGGCGCGCGTAGAGAAATATGGACGTACAGGCCGCACGCTAGCCTTGCCCCATGTGCGGAATCATCGGGGTGCTCTACCAGCCTCCGTCACGGCCTGCGCCGGACCTCGAACGGATCGTGCGGCGGCTGGAGCAGACGGCCCCGCGGCTGCGCCACAGCGCCGCCCGCCTCGACGCCGGCGAGCTCGCCGCGATCGCCGACGAGCTGGCGGCGCTCGAGCGCGAGCTGCGAGGTCCGCTCGGCGCGATCGCGTTGCTGAGCGCGCCGGCGCAGGCGGGTGTGGAGGCGCTGGAAGGCGCGGCGCGCGCGCTGGAGGCGCTGCTCGCACAGGCCGAAGCGGCGCTCGACCGCGGCGAGGCGAGCTGGGCGGCGGGCGAGCTCGAGACCGGGAACGCCGCGATCGTGCGCCTGCGCGATCTGGTGTGGGCGCTCGGACGCGAGCGGCCGCGCACCGCGCGCGGGATCGCGGGCATGCTCGACGCCGGCGAGGGCCCCCGGCCGTCCGGCCTGGTGGCTGCGTACTGGGCGATCGAGCTGTCGCTGTCGGCGCTCGACCGCCTGGAGGTGCGCGGCCGCGACTCGGCCGGCCTGCACGTGCTGGTCACCGGCCACGGGATCGACCTCGACAGCCACGAGGGCGGCGCGCTGCTCGCGGCCCGCTCCGACGGGCTGTTCACATCGATGGCGATCCGCACCGCCCACGGGCACCTGAGCTTCGTCTACAAGGTGGCCGCGGAGATCGGCGAGCTCGGAGACAACACGGCCGCGCTCAGGCGCGCGCTCGAGGGCGATCCGCTGCTGCGCCGCGCGCTCGCCGGCGAGCACGCGGTGGCCACCGTGCTCGGCCACACGCGCTGGGCGAGCGTGGGCGCGATCTCCGAGCCCAACGCCCACCCGCTCAACAGCGACGAGCTCGGGGGCGGCGGCGGCCCGTACGTGGTCGGCGCCATCAACGGCGACATCGACAACCACGTGCAGCTGCGCGAGATCGAGGGGCTGCGCCCCGCGCGCGAGATCACCACCGACAGCAAGGTGCTGCCGATGCTGCTCGCCCGCCGGCTGGGCGAGCGCGAAGGCGTCGACGAGGCCTTCCGTGCCAGCGTGGCCCGCTGCGAGGGCTCGGCGGCGATCGCGGTCAGCGCCGGCGAGACCCCCGAGCGGCTGCACCTGGCGCTGCGCGGCAGCGGTCAGTCGCTGTACGTGGGGCTCGCCGACGGCGCCTTCGTGGTCGCCAGCGAGGTGTACGGCGTGGTCGGCGAGACCGCGCGCTACCTGCCGATCGACGGCGAGAGCGCCGCCGAGGGCGGCGGCCAGGTGGTGGTGATCGAGCGCGAGGGCGCGGGCACGCTCGAGGGGATTCGCAGGACCGGCTACGACGGCGCGCCGCGGCCGGTCGCCAGCGAGGAGATCTGCACGGCGGAGATCACCGCGCGCGACATCGACCGCGCGGGCTTTCCGCACTTCCTGCTGAAGGAGATCTCGGAGGCGCCGCGCTCGTTGACCAAGACGCTGCGCGGCAAGATCGTGGAGGGCGGGGACGGGCTGCTGCGCGCGGAGCTCGGGCGCGAGGCGCTGCCGCCGGCGATCGTGGAGCAGCTGGACGCCGGCGCGATCGCGCGCATACGGGTGATCGCGCAGGGAACGGCGGCGGTGGCCGCCGAGAGCGTCGCCGCCTCGATCGCCGCCGAGCTGGGCGGCCTGCCGATCCAGGTCGACGCGGTGCTCGCGACCGAGCTGTCGGGCTTCGAGCTGTGCGACGAGATGGACGACACGCTGGTGGTGGCCGTCAGCCAGTCCGGCACCACCACCGACACCAACCGCGCGGTCGACATGGTGCGCTCGCGCGGCGCGCGCGTCCTGTCGATCATCAACCGCCGCGACAGCGACCTGGTGCACAAGTCCGACGGCGTGCTGTACACCTCCGACGGGCGCGACGTGGAGATGAGCGTGGCCTCGACCAAGGCCTTCTACGCCCAGGTGGCGGCCGGCCTGCTGCTCGCGCAGGCGCTCGCCGAGCGCCTCGGCTGCCGCGATCGGCGCCGCTGCGACCGGCTGCTGCGCGCCCTGCGCGCGCTGCCGCAGGCGATGGGCGAGACGCTCGCGCAGCGGCCCGCGATCGCCGCCGCCGCGGCGGAGCTGGCTCCGTGCCGCCGCCACTGGGCGGTGGTGGGCAGCGGGCCCAACCGCATCGCCGCCGAGGAGATCCGCATCAAGCTCTCCGAGCTCTGCTACCACGCGATCGCCTGCGACGGCACCGAGGACAAGAAGCACATCGACCTCTCCTCCGAACCGCTCGTGCTGGTGTGCGCGGCCGGCCTGTCGGACGCCACCGCCGACGACGCCGCCAAGGAGGTCGCGATCTTCACCGCGCACAAGGCCGCGCCGGTGGTGATCGTGGACGGCCACGAGCGCGCGCGCTTCGGCGCCGCCGCGCAGGCGATCGCGGTGCCCGACGTCGAGCCGGAGCTCGCGTTCGTGCTGTCGGCGATGGTCGGCCACCTGTTCGGCTACGAGGCCGCGCTCGCGATCGACGCCGGCGCCAACCCGCTGCGCGAGGCGCGCTCCACGATCGAAGCGCTCGCCGACGGCGCGTGGCCGTCGGGCGAGGCGATGCTGCGGGCGCTGGCGCCGTCGCTCCGCTCCTCCGCCGCGGAGTTCTTCGCGCGCCTGCGCGACGGCGCCTACAACGGCAACCTCGAGGCCTCGACCGCGGTGCGCGTGGCGTCGCTGCTGCGCTACGCCACCGGCGCGCTGCCGGTCGAGGCCTACGAGCTCGAGCGCGGGCGCGTGGGCACGCCGGAGGCGATCGTGACCGACCTGGCCGAGGCGCTGACCGGCGCGATCAGCGAGCTCACGCGCCCGATCGACGCGATCAAGCACCAGGCTAAGACCGTCACGGTGGGGATCTCGCGCAGCGAAGACGAGCTGCTCGGCGTGCCGCTGGTGGCGAGCGCGCTGGCCGCCGGCGCCTCCGTGCGGGAGATCTCCTACCGGGGGCTGCGCACGCTCTCGCGCCTGGACCCGGCGGTGGCCGAGGTGGGCGGCTTCACGCGCTATCGCATCCGCGGGGACGTCAGCGGCGCCGCCACGATCGAGATCGTGCAGCGCGGTGGCGTCGCCGTCGACCTCCCCTCGCGCGTGGAAAGCGACAACCGCCTGCTGGGCGCCAAGCACCGCGCCGCCCAGGAGCGCGAGGTGACGGTGGCGGTGGGCGCGCGCGACGGACGCAGCCTGATCCTGGTGCCGGAGACGGACGCCGGCTCGGTGTGCGGGATCACGCTCATGCACGTGCGCTTCCGCGAGACGCTGCCGGCCGCCGAGGCGCGCAGCGTGCTCGAAGGCTACCGCGACCGCTACGCCGCGCTGGTGGACGCGGTCACCGAGACGGAGGCGGCCTTCAACGACGAGCAGCTGGAGCAGGTGCCGCTGGTGGAGCTGCTGACCCTGCCCGTGCGCCTGCTGGCCGAGCAGTGGAGCAGGGCGCGGACGCCGCTGGCACGCAGCTAGCGCCCCTGGCGAGCGGCGCGCTGCGCCTGCGCCGCCTCGCGCCCCAGCTCGCGCTCGATCAGCGCCGCCAGGCGCTCGCACAGCTCGCCCGCCTCCCGCTCGCTGGGCGCCTCCACCATCACCCGCACCAGCGGCTCGGTGCCGCTCGCGCGCACCAGCACGCGTCCGCGACCGGCGAGCTCGCGCTCGACCGCGCTGACGCCCTCCTGCACCGCGCGCGCGTGCGCAAGCGCGTCGCGGTCGCGCACGTCCACGTTCACCAGCCGCTGCGGCAGCTTGGCCATCGCGTCGCGCCGGGAGAGGTCGCCGCCGCCGAGCGCCTCCAGCGTCAGCAGCGCGCTGGCGATGCCGTCGCCGGTGTGGTTGAAGCCGAGCTCGATGATGTGCCCGGACTGCTCGCCGCCGAACGTCCAGCCGCGCGCGCGCAGCTCCTCGAGCACCTGGCGGTCGCCCACCTGCGTGGTCGCCACCGCCACGCCCTCGCGCTCCATCGCCGCGTGGAAGCCGTAGTTGGTCATCACCGTCACCGCCACGCCACCGCCGCGCAGCAGCCCGCGCTCGCGCAGGTGCAGCGCAGCCAGCGCGATCAGCTCGTCGCCGTCCACCACCTCCCCCAGCCTGTCCACCGCGAGCACGCGGTCGCCGTCGCCGTCGAAGGCGAAGCCCACGTCGTGCTCGCCGGCGCGCATGCGCGCCGCCAGCTCGTGCACGTGCGTCGAGCCGCAGCCTGCGTTGATGTTGCGCCCGTCGGGTGCGTCGCCGATGACCGTCACGCTCGCGCCGAGGCGCCGGAAGATCTCGGGCGCGATCTGGTAGGTGGCGCCGTTGGCGCAGTCGAGCAGCACGCGCACGCCCTCCAGGCGCAGCTCGCGAAAGCGGGTGTGCAGCTCGCGCAGGTAGTCCTCCCCCGCCCCGCGCAGCTCCCGCACGCGCCCGATCTCCCCCGTGCGCGCCGCCCCTCCGGCCACACCGAGCTTCCCGCCGGGAACGCCCGCCGCGTCCTCTGCGCCCGGGCCGAGAGCGCCACCCGCCTCCAGCTCGCGCTCGATCGCCAGCTCCAGCTCGTCGGACAGCTTGTAGCCGTCCGCGCCGAAGAACTTGATGCCGTTGTCGCGGTAGGGGTTGTGCGAGGCGGAGATCACCACGCCGAGGTGCAGGCCGTAGCGGGCGATCAGCAGCGGCGCCGCGGGAGTGGGCAGCACGCCGCCCAGCAGCGCGTCGCCGCCGGCGGCGCTGACGCCCGCGGCCACCGCCGCCTGCAGCATCTCGCCCGACTCGCGCGTGTCGCGCACGATCAGCACCTGCGCCCGCCGCACGCCGGCGCCGTGCGTGGCTGCGCGCGCCAGCGCCAGCGCCAGCTCGGCGCTCAGCAGCTCGCCGGCGACGCCCCGGACGCCGTCGGTCCCGAACAACTTGCGCGCCATGCGCTCCCCCGGCCAGCGCGGACTAGCGCTTGGAGAACTGCGGGCGCTTGCGCGCCTTCTTGAGGCCCGCCTTCTTGCGCTCCTTGGCGCGCGAGTCGCGCGTCAGGAAGCCCCGGCGCTTGAGCTCGCCGCGCAGGTTGGGGTCGGCCTCGAGCAGCGCGCGCGAGACGCCGTGGCGCAGCGCGCCTGCCTGCGCGGAGATGCCGCCGCCGTGCAGGCGCGCGATCACGTCCATGCGGTCCTCGTAGCCCACCGTCTCCAGCGGCTGGCGGATGTTGCGCTGCAGCGTCAGGCGCGGGAAGTGCTCCTCGAGCGTGCGCCCATTGACGAGGTAGGTGCCGCTGCCGGGGCGCAGCGTCACGCGCGCGATCGCCGACTTGCGCTTGCCGGTGGCGCGGTAGCGCGCGCCTGAGGCGAGGTCGATCGCCGCCGTCGAGATCGGCTCGGGCAGGCCCCGCTCCGGCTCCTCCTCGGGCTGCTCGCTCTCCGCCTCCTCCTCGCTCGCATAGGGGTCCACCGCATACGCGTCCTCGGTGTAGCGCTCGCCGTAGCCCTCGCCGCGGCCCAGCGGGTCCACGCCCTCGGGCACGATGTCCACCTCCAGGTGGGCGCCGGGCACAGCCGGTTTCTCGCGCGGGGGCGCCTCGTCCTCGGGCTCCTCCTCGTCCTCCGCCGCCGGCGCCTCGACCGCGTCCTCGCCAGCTGGGGCCGCGGTGGCGTCATCGCCAGCGGAGGCCGCGGTTGCATCCTCGGCGACCGGCGCCTCGGTCGCCGCGTCCTCGCCGGCCGGCGCCTCGGTCGCGGCGTCCTCGGCCAGCAGCACCTCGGGCTCCGCCTCCGGCTCGGCCTCACCCTCGGGCGCCTCCTGCGCCGCGGTTTCAGGCGCAGGCGTCTCGGCCGTCGGCGTGCCCGCGTCCTCGGTGTCCGCCTCGGGGGCGCTCTGCTGCGCCTGCTCCGGCTCGGTCGCGGGGTCGGTGGCGGCGCTCTCCTGCTCGGGGGAGGCGGGGTCCTGCTCGTCTGCCATCAGGCGTCGATCTCCAGCGGTTGCGGTTTCTGTGCGATGTGCGGGTGCTCGGGCCCGGCGTAGATCTTCAGCTTGGTGATCTGCTTGCGCGCAAGGCGGTTGCGAGGCATCATGCCTTTCACGGCGAGGCGGATCACCTCCTCGGGACGGCGCGCCATCATCTCCTCGAAGGTGCGCGAACGCAGCCCGCCGGGATAGCCGGAGTGCCGGTAGTAGCGCTTATCGGCGCGCTTGTTGCCGCTCACGTGCACCTTCTCGGCGTTGACCACCACGACGAAGTCGCCGGTGTCGATGTGCGGCGTGTACTGCGGCTTGCGCTTGCCGCGCAGCACGTCCGCCAGCTGCGTCGCCAGGCGCCCCAGCGTCTTGCCGTTGGCGTCCACCACCAGCCAGTTGCGCTCGCGGTCGGTCGGCTTCGCAACGTATGTCTTCGTCGAGGGCGCCATGGGCGTGAAAAAGGCCACGCGGAGGCGCGCGGCGAAGCGAACACTATAGGTGATGTGCGCCGCGCCCGCGGGGCTACTCCCACTCGATCGTGCCGGGTGGCTTGCTGGTGATGTCGAGCACCACGCGGTTGACCTCGCGCAGCTCGCCCATCATGCGCGAGGCGACCGTCTCCAGCAGGTCGTACGGCAGGCGCGCCCAATCCGCGGTCATCGCGTCGTCGCTCGTGACCGCGCGGATCACCACCACATAGCCGTAGGTGCGCTCGTCCCCCTGCACCCCCACCGTGCGCACGTCCGGCAGCACGCAGAAGGACTGCCACAGCTCGCGGTACAGGCCCGCCCTGCGGATCTCCTCCTGCAGGATGTGGTCGGCCTCGCGCAGCAGATCCAGGCGCTCCTTGGTGGCTTCGCCGCCGACCACGCGGATCGCGAGGCCCGGTCCGGGGAACGGCTGTCGCCACACCAGGCGCTCGGGCAGGCCGAGCTCCGCCCCCACCGCGCGCACCTCGTCCTTGAACAGCGCCCGCAGCGGCTCCACCAGCTCGAAGCGCAGGTCCTCCGGCAGCCCGCCCACGTTGTGGTGGGACTTGATCGTCGCCGCGCCGGTGCCGCCGCCTGACTCGATCACGTCCGAGTAGAGCGTGCCCTGCACGAGGTAGCGCGCCGGCCCGGCGGCGCCGCGCTCGCCCTCGGCGCAGGAGGCGGCGAGCTTCGCCGCCTCCTCCTCGAAGACCCTGATGAACTCAGCGCCGATCGCCTTGCGCTTGGCCTCCGGCTCGGTCACGCCGGCGAGCCTCTCCAGGAAGCGCGTCTCCGCGTCGACCGCCACCAGCGGCACCTTGAAGGTGTCGCGGAAGGTGCGCACCACCTGCTCGCCCTCGTCCTTGCGCATCAGGCCGTGGTCCACGAACACGCACGTCAGCTGGTCGCCCACCGCCTTGTGCACCAGCAGCGCCGCCACCGAGGAGTCCACGCCGCCCGACAGGCCGCAGATCACGCTGCCGTCGCCCACCTGCGCGCGGATGCGGCGTACCTGCTCCTCCACGATCGAGGCCGCCGACCAGCTGCGCTCGCAGCCGCACACCTCCGCCAAGAAGCGCGTCAGGATCTCCTGTCCGTAGGGGGTGTGCACCACCTCCGGGTGGAACTGGATCCCGTAGACGCCGCGCGCGGCGTCCTCGACCGCAGCCACCGGCGAGGCGGTGGAGGAGGCGAGCGCGGCGAATCCCGGCGGCGGCGCGAACACGGTGTCGCGGTGCGACATCCAGCAGGTCTGTTCGCGCGGCGTGCCCGCCAGCAGCACGCCGGGGTCGCTCACGTTCAGCTCCGAGCGCCCGAACTCACCCACCTCGGCCTGCTCCACGCGTCCGCCCAGCGTGTGCACCAGCAGCTGCATGCCGTAGCAGATGCCCAGCACCGGCACGCCCAGCTCCAGCAGTCGCAGGTCCAGCGGCGGCGCGTCCTGCGCGTACACCGACGCCGGCCCGCCCGAGAGGATGATCCCGCGCGGCTTGCGCCGTTCGATCTCCGCGAGCGGCACGTGATGGGGCAGCAGCTCGCTGAACACGCCGCAGTCGCGCACGCGCCGAGCGATCAGCTGCGAGTACTGGCCCCCGTAGTCCAGCACCACGATCTCCTGCGCCGCCGTGGGCGCAGGCGTGATCCGCTCGCGCTGCCCTACCTCCGGCGCCAGCGCCGTGGCGGCGGGGTTAGTCATTTACGAGCGCAGGGACCTTCCCGGCGTCGTCGGCGCCGGCGGCGACCTGGCCGCCGCGGGCGCCCATGCCCACCTGCTGGTCGCGCTGCAGCGCCTTGCCCTCGGTCTGCAGCGCCGGCGCCACCACCACCTCGGCGCGATTGAACTCCGCCAGGTCCTTGTGGCCGCACGTCGCCATCGACGTGCGCAGGCCGCCGAACAGGTTGAAGGTGCCGTCGTTCTCGCGCGCGGGACCCACCAGGATCTCCTCGAGCGTGCCGTTCTGCGTCGTCGCCACGCGCGCGCCTCGCGGCAGCGTCGGGTGGAAGGTCGCCATGCCCCAGTGAAAGCCGCGGCCCGGCGCTTCGTAGGCGCGCGCCAGCGGCGAGCCGATCATCACCGCGTCCGCGCCCAGCGCGATCGCCTTGGACACGTCGCCGCCGTTGCGCATGCCTCCGTCGGCGATCACCTGGCAGTACTCGCCCGTCTCCAGCATGTGCGTGGAGCGCGCGTGCGCCACGTCCGCGATCGCCGTCGCCTGCGGCACGCCGATGCCGAGCACGCCGCGCGTGGTGCACGCAGCGCCCGGTCCCACGCCCACCAGCACGCCCGCCGCGCCCGTGCGCATCAGGTGCAGGCCGGTGTGGTAGGAGGCGCAGCCGCCCACCACCACCGGCACGTCCAGCGAGGGTATGAACTCCTTCAGGTTCAGCGGCTCCGACACCGTGGAGACGTGTTCGCCGGATACCACCGTGCCCTGGATCACCAGCACGTCCAGCCCCGCCTCCAGCGCGATCTCGTGGTAGTCCAGCACGCGCTGCGGGGTCAGCGAGGCGGCCACCACCACCTTCTGCTCCTTGATCTCGGCGATGCGCCGCGCGATCAGCTCCGGCTTGACCGGCTCGCGGTAGATGTCCTGCATCCTGCGCGTCGCGATCTCCTTCGGCAGCGAGGCGATCTCCTCCAGCTGCTCGTCCGCGTCCTCGTAGCGCGTGAAGATGCCCTCGAGGTTGAGCACCGCCAGCCCGCCGAGGCGCCCGATGACCCCGGCCGTCTCCGGCGAGACCACGCCGTCCATCGCCGAGGCCAGCATCGGCAGCTCGAACTGGTAGGGGCCGAGCTTCCAGGAGATGTCGATGTCGTCGGGGTCGCGTGTGCGCCTCGAAGGCACGATCGCGATGTCGTCGAATCCGTAGGCGCGGCGGCCTTTCTTGCCGCGTCCGATCTCTATCTCCATCGCAGCATCCTCGCAGTCGTGGCGGACATCTCGCCGCGCGACCCGCTCGCGCCGGCGCCGCGCGCGACCCCGTCGGAGCGCCCCCGACGGCCGTCCGGCTGAGGCATGTGGCTGGCTGCGGCCAAGTCGGCTGAGCATAGCAATCGTCACACCGCCGCTTGGGGCCTTGGATATGCTCGAATCGAGATGAGCGAGGCCACCGGAAAGCGCTACGAGCCGGCCGTGGTGGAGACCGCCAGGCAGGCCGCGTGGAGCGAGCGCGACGCGTTCCGCACGCCGGCCATCTCCGACCACGCGCGACCCCACATATACATAAAGCCCTCCGCGCCGTTCACCTCGGGCAACGTCCACATCGGGCACGTGCGCAGCTACTCGATCGGCGACGCCTACGCCCGCTTCCGGCGCGCACGCGGCGAGAGCGTGCTGTTCGCCTTCGGCTTCGACGCCTTCGGCCTGCCCGCCGAGCTCGGCGCGATCGCGGGCGGCGTCTCGCCCGCCGAGTGGGTCGACCGCTGCGCCCAGCACATGCGCGGGCAGCTGGCGCGGCTCGGCTTCTCCTTCGACTGGGAGCGCTCGTTCATGAGCTCCGACGCGGTCATGTACCGGTGGTCGCAGTGGCTGTTCCTCACGCTGCTGGAGACCGGGCTGGTCTACCGGGGCAGCGGCGCCGTCGACTGGTGCGAGCACTGCCAGACCACGCTCGCCTCCATCCAGGTCGAGGCCGGCGGCACCTGCTGGCGCTGCCATGGGCCCGTGCGGCTGATCCAGCTGCCGCAGTGGTACCTGAAGATCAGCGCCTACGTGCCCGAGAACGACACGCGCCTGGCGGAGCTCGCCGAGGGCGGCATCTGGGACGAGCTCGCGCTCGCCTCGCAGGAGATCGTGCTGGGCCGCGTCGACGGCGTGGAGGTCGAGCTGGCGGCCGAGGACGGCAGCGCGCTGATCGCCTTCACCCCGCACGCCGACGCGCTCGCCGACGCGCGCTTCGTGGTGATGTCCGCGCGCCACCCTGACGCCGACGAGTGGGCGCGCGGGCCGGCCGTGCAGGAGCAGCTCGAGCAGCTGCGCTCCGGCGGCTGGGAGCGCAGCTCGCGCGAGGCCGACACGGTCCCCGTGGTCGACACCGGCCGCACCGTGCTGGCGCCGGGCGGCGAGAGGCTGCCGGTGCTCGTCTCGCCCGTCGTCGACGCGCGCTTCGGGCCCACCGTCGCGCTCGGCGTGCCCGCGCGCGACCGCACCGACGAGGTGCTCGCGCGCCGGCTCGGCTACCACTTCGAGCCCGCCGGGGGGGCCGGCGCGGACGCTGGCCACGGGGATGGGCGCGGCGCGGCCTACGCCGAGGGTGACGGCGCAGGCGATGCCGAGGAGGGCGGCGCCGGCGCCCGCGCCGCCTGGCCCGGCGCGCGTGCCGCCGTGCGCTACAAGGCCTTCGACTGGGTGGTCTCGCGCCAGCGCTCCTGGGGCACGCCGATCCCGATCGTCTACTGCGAGCGCTGCGGCACCGTGCCGGTGCCGCGCGAGCAGCTGCCGGTGGAGCTCCCCCGCGACATCCGCCCCACCGGCACCGGCAACCCGCTGGCCGAGCTGCAGGAGTTCGTCAACACCACCTGCCCCACCTGCGGCGAGCCCGCGCGGCGCGAGACGGACACGCTCGACTGCCACTTCGACGCGCTGTGGCTGTGGCTGCCCGCCTGCGTGCCGCCGGAGTCGCGCGAGGACGCGCTCGAGGAGATCCTCGCGCTGCCCGACCTGCGCCACTGGCTGCCCTCCGAGCGACTAGTCGCGGGCTCCGACAGCGGCAACTTCGTGTTCGACCAGCGCACCGTCACCAAGGCGCTGCGCGACATCGGCCCGCTGTCGTTCCTCGCCGACGGCGAGCCGTTCGCCGGCTGCCTGTTCCACGAGATGGTCACCGCCGAGGGGCGCAAGATGAGCAAGCACCTCGGCAACGTGGTCGACCCCGACGAGCTCGTCGCGCGCTACGGCGCCGACACCGTCAGGCTCGCCGTGCTGTACGCCGCGAGCCCCCAGAAGGCGCTCAACTGGAACGACTCCGCGGTGCTGCGCTGCCACCGCTTCCTGGCGCAGGTGTGGGACTTCACGCGCGCCGCCGTCGCGAGGATCGAGGCGGGCAACGTGGACGTCGGCGTGGCGGAGGCGCTCGCGGGCGCAGCCGACGGGGACGGCGAGCGAACCGGCGACGACGGCGCCGCGGGCGAGGGCGCCAGAGACAACACCGAGCATCTGCGGCTGAAACTCGCGCAGTGGTGCGAGGCCGGCGCCGGCAGGATCACCAAGGACATGGAGAACCTCGAGATGCACAGCGCGGTGCGCAACGTGATGCGGCTGTTCGATCGCATCAAGGACTTCGAGAAGCGCGTGCTCGCGCGCGAGCCAGAGCTGAACGACGCCAACCTGGCGGCGCTCGCCAGGGCGCTGTCGCTGCTCGCGCAGACGCTCGCCCCGTTCGCGCCCCACCTGGCCGAGGAGCTGTGGCTCGCGCTCGGCCACGACGAGCCGGCCGCGCAAACGCCGTGGCCCGGCGTATCGTATGAGGTGCCCGCATGAGCAGCCAGACCGCAGAGAGCCCTGTACGGCAGCGGACGCGCTCCTGCGCGACGCATCTCGCCTGCCACCGCTGCGGGCACAGCTATCCGCTCGAGCAGGCGGTGTTCGCCTGTCCCGACTGCGGCAAGGGCCTCGACGTGGTCTACGACTACGAGCTCGCCGCGCGCCACTTCAGCGACGTGCCCGGCTCCGAGCGCCCGCAGAACATCTGGCACTTCGAGGAGCTGCTGCCGATCGTGGACGCCTCCGCGCAGGCGCGCGTGGGCCAGCACGCCGGCTACACGCCGCTGATTCGCGCCGACCGGCTGGGGGCCGAGCTCGGCATCGCCAACCTGTACCTCAAGGACGACTCCAGCAACCGCCCGAGCTTCTCCTACAAGGACCGCGTCGTCTCGATGTCGGTCGCGCGCCTGCTCGAGCTCGGCAAGCAGGAGATCGGCTGCGTGTCGACCGGCAACGTCGGCACCGCCGTCGCCTCGATGGCCGCCAAGGCCGGCGTCGCCGCCTACGTGGTCTACCCCAACCGGCTCGAGGACACCAAGGCGCGTGTGTGCATGGCGCTCGGCGCGCAGGTGTGCCAGGTCGAGGGCAACTACGACGAAGCCAACCGGCGCTGCCGCGAAGTGGCCGAGGCCACCGGCATGGAGTTCGCCAACATCACGCTGCGCCCGTTCTACGCCGAGGGCGCCAAGACCGCCGCCTTCGAGATCGTCGAGCAGCTGGAGTGGGAGGCGCCCGACCACATCGTCACCGCCGCCGCCGGCGGCACGCTGTCCTCGCGCCTGCACAAGGGGCTGGTGGAGCTGCAGCAGCTCGAGCTGGCCGACACCGACGCCACCCGCATCCACATCGCCCAGCCGAGCGGCTGCAACCCGATCGCCAGCGCGATCCTGGCGGAGGAGGCCGAGGTCCACCCGGTCACGCCCGAGACCGCCGCGCACTCGCTCGCGATCGGCGCCCCCGGCGACGGCTACCTGGTGATCGACGCGGTGCGCAAACGCGGCGGCACCGGCGGCTTCGCCTCCGACCCGGAGATCTTCGCCGGCATCGACCTGCTCGCCGCCACCGAGGGCCTGCTCACCGAGCCCGCCGGCGGCACCACCGTGGCGGTGCTCGAGAAGCTCGCCGCCGCCGGGCGCTTCGGCGCCGACGAGAGCGTCGTCGCGATCATCACCGGCAACGGCATGAAGACCCTCGACGACCACCCGCCGAAGCAATGGCCCGCGAAGATCGCCTGCGAGCTCGACGCGATGCGCGCCGCGCTGGAGGAGCTCAAGCACGCCGACACGCTCGTCGACAGCGCGCGCCGCCAGCTCGGCATCTGAGCCGGCGCAGCCCAGTCGAGCCCACGCGCGGGCTGCGTAGGGGTATAAAGGGCGTGAGATGGCAACGCCGTTCGCATCGCCACAGGAGTTTCGGGAGGTGATGGACCGGGTGTTCCGGCTGATGAGCGAGGATCCCGAGATGGGCCCGCGGCTGCGCGAGGCCGACGTGCCGCGACGCTTCGAGTTCGACGACCTCGAGCTTGTGCTCAACATCAGGGCCGGCCGCGGCGAGGAGCGGGAGAACCTGCGCTGGATCTGGGGCGAGGAGGTGGAATGGTCGCCGAAGGTGCGCATGACGATGTCTTCGGAGACCGCCAACCGCTACTTCCAGGGCCGTGAAAACTTCGCCTACGCGGTCCTCCGGCGGAGGATCAAGACGAGCGGCGACCTGAAGGCAGCGCTGGAGCTGCTGCCGATCACCAAGCCCGTGCACGAGAAGTACCGCGCGCTCCTCAGCAGCGAGTACCCGCACCTGCTGGCCGCCTGAGACCCCGTCGCGGCCGTCGCGGAGCCCTCAGAAATGGGAAGCCCCCGCTGGGCGGGGGCTTCCGGTAGCTGGCGATAAGCGGGATTCTGTCGTGAGCAGCCATCCATCTAAGCGGCCTACCTGGACCTCGGCGGGCTACCTGCAAGCGGTCCCGTTTGGCCTTGCATCAGGTGGGGTTTGCCCGGCCGCCGCGTCGCCGCGGCGCCGGTGCGCTCTTGCCGCACCATTTCACCCTTGCCTGTGGGCCGTTCACGTGGGACGGCCCCATCGGCGGTTTGTTTCTGTGGCACTTTCCCGCGGGTTTCCCCGGGTCGATTCCTCGACCACCCTGCCCTTCGATGTCCCGACTTTCCTCAAGGACCGCATGCGGCCCCTGCGGCTGCTTGTCCAGCCATGAGAGCGTAGCTCGCCGGCGCCGGTCGCGCCGGTCGCGCCGGTCGCGCCGAGCGCGTCAGACCCGGCGCAGCAGACCGACCACGCGACCGAGCACCTTGACCTCCTTCGAGCGGATCGGCTCCATCGCCTCGTTCTCCGGCTGCAGGCGGACGTGGTCGGGCTCGCGGTAGAAGCGCTTCACGGTCGCCTCCTCGCCGAGCAGCGCCACCACGATCTCGCCGTCGTTGGCGGTGTCTTGCGGGTGCACCACCACGTAGTCGTCTTCGAGGATGCCGGCGTTCTTCATCGAGTCGCCCCGGATCCGCAGCAGGTACTCGCCGTCCTCGCCGCCGGCGATCTCGGGCACCGACACGTAGTCCTCGATGTTCTCCTCCGCCAGGATCGGCTGCCCGGCGGCGACCGCGCCGAGCACCGGCAGCGAGTCCGCGCGCACGATCCCGCGCACGCTGTCCACCGCCGTGCCCACCGCGCGGTCGAGCAGCTCGATCGCACGCGGCTTGGACGGGTCGCGCCGCAGCAGGCCGATCTTCTCGAGGTTGGACAGATGCGCGTGCACCGTCGAGGAGGAGGCCAGGCCCACCGCCTTGCCGATGTCGCGCACCGTCGGCGGGTAGCCGTACTTGGCGGAGTACTTGCGGATGAAGTCGAAGATCTCCTGCTGGCGCTTGGTCAGGTCCATCAGCGCTTGCCTCCCTGTGGGGACGGATAGAGGACGACGAACATATGTTCGCACTGTAGCGACGGCGGTGGACGGATGCAAGTCGTGGGTCCCGAACGCGGGCGGCGAGGCCGAGCCTGAGCCGAGCCCGAGCCCGAGCCCGAGCCCGAGCCCGAACCGGGGCTATACTCGCGCCTCTGCGCTCGTGGCGGAATTGGTAGACGCGCAAGGTTGAGGGCCTTGTCCTGTGTAAACAGGGTGGTGGTTCGAGTCCACTCGGGCGCACCAAAGTTTCCGGACTAAAACCACCACGCTCGAAAGAGCGTGGTGGTGGTGCTTCGCCCACCAGGGCCGTTTGTGGCTCTGGTGGGCGCTTTTCGTAGATGAAGACGCCGGCGGCGGCGCGTTCGCGGATGGCTTGGTCGATGGCTTCGGCCAGCTCCTTGCTGGCTTGGTCGGCGACGGCTCGCCGCAGATCGTCGCCAAGCAGCAGGTCGAAGGGCTCGGCCAGCTCGCCGGACACGTTGTAGTCGTCGTCGATCAGCAGCCGCCGGAAGAAGGCGAGGTTGAACTGGCGGCGCACGCTGTCGGGGGCTTCCCGGTAGGCGCTGGCGCAGTCGGCGATGCGATCGAGGGCGCGCTGGAGGTTGGTCTCGGCCTTCTGGAAGTCAGCTGGAGCAATCATAACGGGCGCACGGTGGTGCCGATGGCTGAGCGCCACGCCCTCCCTGGCGTGACGCTCGTGGCCGTGCCTGGGCTCAGACGACGTGTCCGACCGTCTGCACCATGCGGAAGGCCGCCGCCGTGGCGAAGATGAAGTCTTCGCCCATGCGGTGGATGAGGCCGATGCTGCACAGCGGCCTGACGATGGCTTCGGGGTCTATTGGGAGGGGAGCAATGAAGCTACGCCGACTATCCGCCACGACCTCGATCGTCGCGGCACTGGCCGCCATCGCGTTGGCCGTGCCTGCACCTGGCGGCGCGCAGCCCATCGCTCGGATCGCCTGTAGCCGTGACGTGCCAGCCGTCATCGGCGGCAAGCACAAGTGCCTTGGCGCCGGCGAGTACTGCTCGACACGTTACGAGCGGCAGTACGAACGCTACGGCTTCGTGTGCAGCACCAGCTACAACCCGCCCCGACTCAGGCGCAAGTAGCGACTCCCAGCACATCGACCCGGCCTCTGGCGCACACTGGCACTTGTGCGACCCGCCACTGGCGCTGATGGCCTCTGGACATAAGGGACGTTCGATGACATATGAATCCACTCCGACACAGCTCGCTTGCGATAGCGTCCGATCGTGGTTCGTGACAAGCATGACGACGGCCGAGGCGGGAATCTCCGGGAGCGCTTTTCGCTGCTCTCTATTGCTCAGAAAATAGCTGTCGGCACTCTCACGGCCGTACTCAGCGCAGCCATTATTGCTGGCCTCGGTCTTCAGGCATTCTCGGCAAGCCCAGGAGGCTCTACCACCACGGGCACGTCATCATCATCGGGCACAGCTTCGATCCTACCCGGCGGTGGCGAGGCGGCGACAACCCCATCAACCTCGGGCAACACGGTCGCAGCCACGTCGCACGAAGCGGGGGACAACCCCGACCCACCGGCACGGATTGCGAACAATTACGGCGGTGGCGGGGATAACACCACGCTCAACGCCACCGGACACCTTGTTCTTACGGACATCACTGAGACCAGCAGTGGTGCAATTGCCGGTCAGGCCATTTGGTCCGATGGCCTTCGAGGCTCAGGACCATTCGCCGGCACTATAAAAGGCAATAGCATATCGTTCACTAGCACGATCGGCTCGCCACGAGAATGCGCTGACCGCTGCACATCGATTACCTACACCGGCACGGTCAGCACCAACGGCGTTCTCGCCGGCACTTACGTCGCCTATCAGACGGACGGCAAACCAGAGCGAGGCGCCTGGGAACTTGCCCCTTCAACCGGCGAATGAGTCACATGCGTTAGATCGTTCTGGACCTTGGCGTTTATCAAAGGTCGCCATTGCCGCTTGTGCGACGCGCAGATGATTGGGACGAGTAGGGAGAACTCTACACTGACGAAGGCCTGGTCGCCCAAGTGCCCGTGATACTTGCGCAGCCGCCCCATGAGGGCGATCGCATCGTTGCCGCAGTGGCTGACGGCCTCTTGGATACTCGCGCGAGCGCGAAGCTTCGGTAGTTTCCAGTTCGGCTCGGCTGTGACTCGTTTCCAGTAGTTTTCGGCGGCCTTGTACAGTGTCAAAAAGCGGTCTGGTGAGTAGGTATTGCCCGCTTTGACGTATTCCCCGAAATAACCAAACGCCGGATCGGCCTGGCGCCACAGAGCGACCCAAAGCTGGATGACCTTAAAGAGCCTCGAGCGCCTCGACCGCTGGCGCTCCTGCAGGCGACTTGGCCGTCGGAGCCTGCACTGGGGAAGGCAGCGTGAGATTCGCACCGCCTACGGCAAAGGTCTCCCGATGGCGGCGATCGCCGTCGAGCGGACCGGAAAGCTTGGCGAAGCAGAGCCTCCTCGTCACAGAGCCCTCTACAGACCGAAGAGAGCTCTGTGACTTACCTCCGACTACTCGCTCACGTCGCGATGCTCACGTGGAACGCATTGAGGGGTACATAGATTCGCTCTTCTGTCCAAAGCGTTTTGTCCGGTGCGCATTTGTTGTCGACCGCAATCGCGATAAAGATCCCGGTAGCGTCGCCCGGGTATGTCTCGTCGGCGACTGGTCCACCGCTATCCCCTTTGTACCCCCCGCCGCACACTTGGTCCGTTTCTTCGATAGTGTATTCATGACCAATATTACCATAGCTGATTTTCGTCGAGACATCGACCGCTTGCTCAACCCCGCACTGGTACAAAGTCGTAATGCCCCAATGACACACTGCCTCGCCAACATATGGCGTAAAGTCCGCACCTTCCTGATGCGTTTCGTGGCCATTTTCCCAATCGTGCATCCAAGGACTCATGCCCTCGCCTCCGCAACCAGCGACGGGCGCGATGGCTGCGTCGTACCCGGTCCATGGCGCCAGCCCGCTTACCCAGGTGCCTAGTTCGCAGGCTGTGCCCGACGGCCACTCCTTGGTCGAAAAGGGTTCCGAGTAGAAAGTCGTCCCATAGGCGGCGCAGTGGGCGGCCGTCAAAAAGTACGGATTTCCTGACGAGTCACGCACCATAAATCCGACCGTGCATTCGGTTGTGCCATATCCAGGAATATGTTTCGTTATGAGCTGGCCGCCCTCCATCGGTGAGCAGAACTCTTCGGTTCTGCGCGACGTGCCGCAACTCTCGGCAGCATCCGTCGATCTGACCTTAGACGCAGGGAACGTCCGTCGGTGGGCATCATGGACGATGTGCCGTGCTACCTCCGTGCTCATGGCGACACTCGCAGTAGATCCGTAGACATGGATCGTCGCGTCGGCATTGTCGAACCACACTTGATCGCCCGCTTCGATGAGCTTGCCGATCGTATGAAAAGCTTCATGTTGCACGGTAAGGTTTTCGGCTGCTTGTGCTTGTGACACTTGCATTACTTCCGCTGCGGCCTTGGCAGCCGCCGGCGTGTTCCAGCTAGTTTCGGTTGATCCCGCCGTTGATGCACCCAAGGCGCTACTGGCTACGGCCAGCGTGGTCAGTGCAGTCGTGATTGCAGCTAGCAATCGTCGCATTCTACGTATCTCCCGTCTCTTTGTCAGTGACGCGTCGCCGTGACTCCCATGACATCGCTCGCTGGATCGCCAAGCAGACATCTCGTGGGGCGCCGTCGGGCGCCCTGAAAGCCGGCTCAGCATATATTGCAACGCGCACGATCCTTGGATCGGTTTATCGGACTACGGCGAATTGTTGGAACAAGCGCGAGTGTAGGCGAGGCGGGCTCCCGCGTCAACGGAGTCTCGCCCGATTTGCGCCCCGTTTTCTGCGCACGATGCGGGGGCCGACGGTGCTTTGCCGCAGGAGCATGGGCGTACCCAACCGCAGGCGGTGGTCGCGGGCGGCGCCGACCGGCACGGTCCCGCGTCGCTCTGTTAGAATCCGCTGCGTCACCGATCACGACGGCGAAGGACGGAGGACGTGGTGGTCAGAGAACAGATCGCGGGTCGACTTTGGCGCGGACTTGCTGTCCTAACATTTATTTCGTTGGCGATTGCGTCGGCGGCGTCTTCTGCCTCGGCGGCTCCGTTTAGTCTGTCGCTCAGCTTGACGGCGTCCGTGGCGCCCGGGGATGAGTTCGCGGGCACGACAACGCTTTCGAAACCGCCAAAAGGCGAACCGGCGCCAACCGGCACAGTGACCTTCGATGTTTATGGCCCCGGCGCAAGCATCTGTGACGGCAAGCCACTGTTCATCGAGGCGCGAGAGGTCGACTCGCAGACCAGGGCCGCTACATCGGGTGCCTTTCTTGCCAGCGAAGGCCAGGGCACTTACCATCTGACGGCGAGCTACAGCGGCGATGCAATATACCGTCCAGCTACAGTGAGTTGCGAAGCGGCGGGCTCATCGATTGACATGCCGGCCGTGCAGCTCACGATCACAAACGCGGCAGCCGTAGGAAGCTCGTTCCAGTACGGGTTCGAAATCTTGGACACAGCGACCCTCACCGGTGCCCCTGTGGGTCTAGCGGCACCCACCGGCACGATCACGTTCAGCCTGTTCGGGCCAGTTGGCTATCCCTACGCATACGGCCCGGAAAGCTGTGGTGGCAACCCCGCAGCCACATACACGGAGCCCATCGCCGAAAGTGCGGCGAGCACGCCACCGTTCCTGCCGCCGCGGAGCGAAGAAAAGGTCTACCTCTACACAGCGCGCTACAGCGGCGATCAGCGCTACGCATCTGCGACTAGCGAATGCGACGCTCCGGGTTCCACGGTGCATGTACCACTCGTAGCCGACGGGAGCCCGGAAACTCGCGGGAACCCGGAAATCGAAGTCCCGCCGGCGCGTGGCGGGAGTCAGCCTTTGGCGCGGGTCGTAGGGCTGCATCTGACGCCCAACGCCTTTGCAACAACTGGCAACCACGCGGGCACAACCATCGGCTACACCCTGTCTGCCCCCGCGGCCGTCACGATCACGTTCAGCCGCGCGATGCATGGCTTGCTCGTACGCAGCCGATGCATCGCGGACACTGACGCCGCGCGAGAACGCTTTGTTCGACTTTATGGTAGCGGAGCCTGGAAGGAGCTCCGCTCCGCGACGTGCACGTTCTACGCTCATGTGGGGGGCATCACGAAGGCGGGCACGACCGGAGCCGACAGCTTCCGCTTCGCCGGCCGAGTCGGAGGGCGCCTGCTCCCCGCCGGCGTCTACCGGGCGACCGCCGCCGTGACGGCATCGCTCTGGCGGATAGACGCAGCGCCCTCCAGTGCTGTGTTCAAAGTCATGGCCTCGCCGCGCTAGAACTGCGCTCCGCGCAGTCATAGCGCGAACAGCTTGCTAGCGATGTCGTAAGAGTAGACGTACATCGTCACCGGCCCGATCTGGTGTATGGCCAAGGGCTTGCCGAGGTCCGGCGTTGGCGAGGACGGAACGGCGGGGTAGGTCGTGTCTGACAGCAGGAACGTGCGTGTGTGCGGGCGAGGCGTATACCACGACGTGATCAGATGCAGTTCGAAGCCGCAGAGATGCTGGTTCCCGTCGCAGTCATCCACCGGGAAGACCCTGAGCCGCATGTGCGTGCTCCACGTGATCGGCGCGGCGTCCCAGTAGCCAGCGTAGCCGACGGTGAGGTGTTCGTGGCGGGCGATCTGCGCGATCGTGTTGATGATTTGATCGTTCGGGGATGCCGGAGGCGTGATGCGGTTTTGCGCGAGCGACAACCAGCCTGCGAAGGCATAGACGACGACACCAGCGGTCACAATCGCCCGCGTGACGACGCCTGTCCCTAGTAGCGGCACTAGCGCCGCGGCGGCATAGATGACGCCGGCCAGATATCTGCTCGAGCCGAGGTCTTCCGGAGCGTCGCTGAAGATGAACGCGATCGAGAGCAGCACGGCGGAGGCCGTCCAATAGAGCACCCACGCCAGCCGTGCGCCCTCCCTCGCAGTCGTGCGCCGCTGTGAAGCCCGAGCTGCCAGGGCAATGCCCAGTTCGGACCGACAGATCCGCGGAATGATCAGGACCGCACCTAGCGTCAACGCGGCACATGCGAAGGCAAGGACGGCCGAAAAGCCTACAGACAAGCCGAAGAAGTTGCCGTTGCCGAGTACCGCAAGCGACTCCCACCAAAGCTTGAAGTTGCCGCCCACGCTTTCGGCACCCACGAGCAAGCTCGTTCTCGGATCGGTGGCCGCATTGACGTTGGCGTGGTGCATGGCTAAGGCGACGCCGTGCCCGACAAGCAGGCCGACCACACAGGCCACCAGCGCAAAACCTGCCGCTCGGGCACTGCGACGGCTCGGATAGAAGCTACAGGTAGCCGTGACCGCAAGCAGTAGCGGCGCAGCTCCCGACAAACTCACCAGACTGTCCGAAGCGCCGTTAGCGCCGACGACAACGCCAACCCCGACTGCGAGTAGGCCGAGCATCGCCGCGGACACCGTCTCAGCTCGGTCCTCGACTAGCACCAAGAACGCGCCAATCACTGCGAGCGTAAACCACGTCGGCGCGTGGTCGTTGAGGGTCAGCATCAACGCGAGCATGCTGGGCCCCGCGCACACCATGATCGCTAGCGACATCGCGCCGGCCCAACGGCCATATACACGCCAAGCGCCCCAAGCGACCAGAGCTGCAGACAACAGTGCCAGCAGATACGGTGCTCCCTCCCAGATCTGTCGGTGAAGCGGCATCCAACGTGTACCGAGCTCGAAGAGAAGCGTCGAGAACCACGGAACGTGTCCAAGGGTCACGATCGAATGCGGCCCGCGACCGTCGAACAGTTCCCCGATTACAGGCGCCGACGCCGAGTCAGCGCTCAGGTAGGTGGTGGCGAGCAGCGTGCGTAGTCGCACGACCAGCGTGACCAAGTACATCGCCACAACCACTATCGGGAGCAGCCAGACAGCCCGGAGAGTAGCGGGGCGCTGCAAGCGCGACCTCCAAGCCGCTGATCGCGATAGCGTGGCGCCCGGCACGGCGGTAGCATAGCTTTCGCGCATGCCGTCTGGTTGATCGGATCGTTCTGCAGAGCCGGCCGTGCAGCCAGACACGCGGCGGACAACTCCACTCGCGGCAATCGTAACGATCTGTCCGAGACCAGTGCCCTATCTGGCGCCTACAGGCACCTTCCCGACGGCGAGCTCGCGATCCTGCCCGGCCACGGCCACTACATCCTGCCGACCGCAGTTCAGACGACTGTCGAGTTCTTCGCACGCCGGCTCGCGGCACAATCTTGACTGCCACAGCGAGCGGCGATGTCCACGATTCACGTCACCATCCAAAGCCGGCTGTCGCCCGAGCGAGTGCTCGCAGCCGCCTACGACTTCTCAGCTCGCCGTACAGAGATCTTCCCCGCCGTCTCTACCCCGCACTTCGAGGTCCACGAACTCGGCGGAACCCCAGCCGATGTCACCGAGGGCACACCAGTCGGCGTCGGCATCAAACTGGGAGCGCTGCCGCTATGACTGGTCACAGCCCGGTTCCGTCAAGGCGCTCGTCACCGACTCCAACGTCTACCAACCAGCGAGCAGCAGCTGGGAGCTCCGAGCCACACCGCTCGAGAAGGGCAGCAGGATCGAGATGATCTGGATCCGCGAATTCACTCACAACGCGCGCGGGAGGATCTTCGGGACCCTGTTCAGGCTCATCGGGAGGCCCATTTTCACCCGCGAGGCGAGGCGCATGGTCAGAAACCTCGAACGCCTGGAGGCGGCCACCGCCTAGCGCTCGCCCGTGGTGCGCTCGAGAACGACGACTCAATCGGAGCCGGGAAAGATCTCAATCCTCGCCTCAGTGAATCTCGCCACAGAGTAGCCCCAGCCGTCGCCGATGAACGCGGAAATGCCCGATTGGCCGGGCAAGCGGGCGATGGCCGTCCTATCCTTGTCGTGGTGGCCAGGGACGATCCTGGCTTTGTGATCACCGTCTTTCTCGGAGCTGGCATGCGAGCGGACTACGACAGCAGCGCGAACGCCATCTCGATTGCGATCACCGATGCGCCGAGCGCCGAGCGCGGCGATGAGGTGCATCCACGGGCCGTCGTGGCTCTCGCGGCGGGCAAGCCCGTCGAGGTCCAGCTGCTGTATCCGGACATAGGGATCTCCGAGCCGCTCGCCGCCGTGGCCGAGCGCTACGAACTTGACCGCGAAGCCCTGGAGGCAGCTGCGCGGTCCGCACTTGCTGCTCCTAACCGGGTCGTGTCGGTCGAAGTCGCCTCCGGGTCGACAGCATAGGCAGGGCTGCTCCTGCTTGAGCTGAGCAGAAGCCAGAAAGCCCGTCGGTCCGCTGCCCTGGCTGCGGTGGGTGGTGCCGGCGATCGCCAGCCCAGCGCCCCTCCCGCAGCAGGGCGTCTATGCCGCTTGCGGGTCGACCGCCAGGCCCGGCATCTCCAGCCCCAGGCGCGAGCCTTCCTCCACGTCCGAGGCAGCGTGCGTCGATGCCTGCAGCGCCGCCTCGAGCGAAGCCTCGATGTCGCTCAAAGTGCTGGGGTTGCGTCTGCTCAACAGGAACAGCCAGGTTCCGCCGGTGAGCATGTAGACGAGGAAGATAGCCGGGAAGAAGTCCACCGGCGAGGGTGGCAGCGGGTAGAACAGGCCGACGGCCGGCACCATCAGCAGCAGGAAGCCGGCCACCGCCACGACGATGTTGCTGCGCTTGAGTTCACCCAGCTTGCGCAGGTACACGGGCGCGGCGACGACCGTCATGAAATAGGAGAACAGGAAGCCCGTGGCCGCCAGCGTGCCGGCGTCGTCGAACATCGTCAGGACGCTGCCGCCCAGCCCGTGCCAGACGAACACCTCGGCCATCAGCAGCGCGTAGTACAGCGCGATGCAGGTGTGGGGCGTCAGATTCGTGGCGTGTGTGCCGTGCAGCCTCTTGTGGACGAAGCCGTGCTTGCCCAGCGGCATCAGGATGCGGCTGCCGGAGTTGACGCAGGACAGCGTGAGCGCGAAGAAGCTCACCATTCCGCCGAGCGACACGGGCACCTTGAAGAAGCTCACGTGATAGGCACCCGCCAGGGTCTGCAGCGGTGCCGCCAGCGAGGCCAGTTCGAGGTGCGAGCGGGCGGCGCCGAGCGCCTCGACGTAACACATCACGACCATGAAGAGGCCGGTGAGCACCAGGCTCCACACCACGGCCTTGGGAACGTTCTTGAGCGGGCTGCGCGCCTCGCCGCCCATCGTCGATGCGGCCTCGAAGCCAACCAGCGAGAAAATGCACACCACCACCGAGAAGTCGAGGTCCTTGAGGCTGAAGCCGCTCAGCTTGATCTGGTCGGAATCGATCGGCGAGCCGTGCTTGAACAGGATGAAGCAGGACAAAGCCAGAATGCAGGCCACCGACAGGCCCTCGAGCACGAGCGTCAAGATCGCTGACAGGCGCACGTCCTTGAAGGCGATCCCGAAGCCCACCGCGGCGCTGATCACGAACAGCAGGAACGGCGACACGGTCCCGTGCACGCCCAGCCCCTGCAGGAACTGCTCGCTCATGAGCGTGAAGCCGCAGAGGCCGGCGGTCCCGATGAAGAAGTAGCACCAGGCGAGGGACCAGCCGGTCATCACGCCACTGGCTGCGCCGAGGCCCTTGGCGACGTACGCGTACATCGACCCCGTGGTCGTGGACCGCTTGGCGAACTGGTTCAGACCAAACGCCGTGAACATCAGCATCACGGTGGCGAAGGCGTAGGAGAACCAGGTCGCGTCGCCGGCGATCGAGAACGCCAGCGGGATGATCAGCACGGCGGTCATCGTCGGCGAGATCAGGGCCACGGACTGGGCCAGCAGCTGTGGGAAGCCGAGTGCGTTGGTGCGGAGCTTGGGGCCTGTTGCTGCCCGCGGCTCGGTGGTCGTCGTCATCGGTGCACGTCGCCTTTCGCGTCGTCAGGTTTGGATGGGGCACACAAGGCCGTCCGATCGGCGCAAGCGCCCGGTCCTCTGGCCTGTGGCCGGGACGATGACCTAGGCCCGGCGGGACATCACTGGCCCTGAGGACAGACTTTGGAAACCACGCTAGGCCAATTGGCCAAACTTGGAAACTTCTATGCGCCCATCGGAAAACCCCCGCCTGGGGCGGGCTTCGCGACTCACCCAGGGGGAGCTGCGCTCAGACCTCGGCGAGGATCGATTCCAGCGTGGCGCGGTCGGCGCTCTCGAGCGGGAGCAGCGGCAGCCTGGGGTCGCCGGCCGGCTCACCGAGGACCTCGAGCCCGGTCTTGACCGCCGGCGGCAACCCCTTGGCGACGATGAAGCTGAGCAGCGGCAGAAGCTCCTCGTAGATCGCCGCGGCCTTCTCCGTCTCGCCGGCGGCGAACGACTCGTACAGCGCGATCACGGGCTCCGGCTTCAGGCACGGAGCGGCCGTGCACCAGCCGCTGGCGCCGGACTGCAGCGCCTTGAGCACCAGCGGGTTGGAGCCGTTGAAGAACGGCAGCGCGCCGCTCGACAGCTCTCTCAGGTCGAGCATCCGCTGGATGTCGCCGGTCGACTCCTTCACGTACTCGACGTTCTCGACCGTCTCGAACAGGTGGTTCAGCAGCGGCGGCTTCATGTCGATCCCGGAGGTGGCAGGGTTGTTGTAGGCGACGATCGGGATCGAGATGGCGTCGCTGATCGCGGTGAAGTGCTGCGTGATCTCGCGGTCGCTGAGCGGCCAGTAGGAGACGGGGATCACCATCACCGCATCGGCCCCGGCGCGCTCGGCGTACTGCGCCCGCTCGACCGCGCCGGCCGTTGTGAGGTCCGAGGAGCCGACCACCACCGGCACGCGCCCGCCCACGGCCTTCACGGTGGTGTCGACGACGACCTTCCACTCCTCCAGGCTGAGGTAGGCGGACTCGCCGGTGCTGCCCAGCGGCGCGATTGCGTGGGACCCGGCGGCGAGAAGGCTGTCCACCAGCCCAGCCAGGCGCTCGCTGTCGATTCCGGTCTGGGTGAACGGCGTGATCGGGTAGGCGATGATGCCGTGGATCGGCGGGACGTCAGACACGCGAGGCTCCTCTCAGATTGCTGTTTCGCTCCACCGCAGCAGCGGCAAGGCCTCGGTCGCCGATCCGCTCCAGGTCTCTGCCGTACTGCTCCAGGCACTCCGCGTGCAGCGCCAGCAGCTCGGCGTCGAGCGACTGGACCGCCTCATCGACGTTGGCGATGCCGTCGTTGCGCCACTCCAGCGCCTTCAGCGCAAGCGCGGCGCCGGGCAGGCCCTGCGCCGCGTACCAGCGGGCCGAGGCGTCGTTCAGGCCGATCCGTCCGGTCGCCAGGGTGTAGAGGAAGCGGACCGGGAACAGGATCGCCTTGGTGGCAGCCCGCACCCCGTCGGCGAGGAGCGCGTCGGCGTCTGCGAGCTGCTCCAGGTACTCGTCGGTGAACTTGCCCAGCATGTGCTCGGCGCTCATCAGCACCAGGTCGCGGTGTGAGGGGCGCACGCTGGGCTCGCGCCGGTCCGAGCCCCTCAGCAGGCGGCCCGACGCCAGCAGGTCCAAGCGGTCGACCGGTCCCAGCCGGCAGTGATCGCCGCTGCCGCTGCGGACCGCCGACCAGTCCCCCCAGAACAGCGACAGGCGCGCCGCCAGCGGGCTGCTCGCCTTGGCGACCACGAGGCTCCGGACCTGCTCGATCTGCTGCGCCGTGCCAGGCCCGGTGCTGGCGAGGATGATCGCCACGTCGACGTCGCTGACGAGCGGCGCGAAGCCGCCGTGGGCCAAGCTGCCGAGCGTGAAGATCGCTTCGATCCGATCGCCGAACACGGCCTCGGCTGCCTGTACTGTGTCATCGACGACCTGTTCTGCGGTTGCGGTGCTCATGTCGGGCTGGCTGCTCCTCCGGGTCTCATGGATCGGTTGACAAGCTATGTTGTCGATCGGCAAACTACCAGTCCGCGGGAGGAATGTCGAGAGCCATGGATTCCAAAGTCAGCGATCCAAATCCGGCCGACGCCGCCGTCGATCTCCTGGACGACGACGAGCGCGTCGCCGCGTTCATCCGCACCTACAGGCTGCGCCGCAACCTCACGCTGGCGCAGCTGTCGGAGATGTCCGGGATCTCGATCGGGCATCTGTCGCGGCTGGAGAACGGCTCGCGGACCCCGACCGTGCGGCTGCTGCTGCAGCTGGCGCGGGCGCTCGGCGTGTCGCTCGGCGCGCTGGTCGGAGAGGCTCCGGAGCAGAGCACCGTGTACGTGTCGCGCGAGCAGGGCCGCCACACGATCGAGGCCGGCGACACCTCGCTGCAGTCGCTGTCGGACCCGGCGCTGCGCTGGCTGCAAGCGGTCGAGCTGCACCTGCTGCCCGGCCGGGTCGGCGAGCCCTCCGCCCACGCCGGCGAGGAGTGGATCTATGTGCTTGAGGGAGCGGTGGACGTGCTCGTGAACGGCAGCACGTCCGGGCTGACCGAGGGAGACGCGGTCCACTTCCGTGCCGACATCCCGCATTCGATCCGCAACCCCGGCTCGGAGAGCGCCACGGTCCTGGTGGTCAACGCGCTCGAAGCCCCGGCGCTGCACCTGAGCAACTGACCGGCTTGGAACTGCCTCGATGACACGTGTTGCGGTCGTCCAGGCGGCATCGGCCCCGTTCGATCCCGCTGCCACGATCGCGAAGGCCGACTCGCTGCTGGCGTCGGTGGCGGCGGGCGGGGCGGAGCTGGCGGTGTTCCCCGAGGCGTTCGTGGGCTGCTACCCGAAGGGCAGCGGCTTCGGCGCAGTCGTGGGGCGCCGCACAGGCGAGGGGCGCGATCTCTACCGCCGCTACTTCGAGGCGAGCGTCGCGCTCGACGGCCCGGAGGTCGCACAGCTGCGCGATGCCTCTGCGCGTCACGGGGTGTTCGTCGTCGTCGGCGTGATCGAGCGGCTCGGCGCGACGCTCTACTGCACGGTGCTGATGATCGACCCGTCGGCCGGGCTGCTCGGAATCCACCGCAAGCTGATGCCGACCGGGACCGAGCGGCTGATCTGGGGCTTCGGCGACGGCTCGACGATCGGAACCGTGGAGAGTCCCGCCGGCCGCCTGGGCGCCGTGATCTGCTGGGAGAACTACATGCCGGCGCTGCGCCAGGCGATGTACGCCCAGGGCATCGAGCTGTACTGCGCCCCGACCGCCGACGACCGCCCGACGTGGGTGCCCTCGATGCAGCACATCGCGCTGGAGGGCCGCGTGTTCGTGCTCACCGCCTGCCAGGCGATCCGCGTCGGCGACTACCCCGACTGGTACGTCGAGCAGTTGGGGGAGGACCCCGGCGCCCATCTGATGCGCGGTGGCAGCGCCATCGTCGCCCCGGACGGATCGGTGCTGGCGGGACCGGTCTTCGACGAGGAGACGATCCTGTACGCCGAGATCGACCTCGCCGACATCGCCCGTGGACACCTGGACATGGACGCGGTCGGGCACTACAGCCGCCCCGACATCTTCGAGCTCCGCGTCGACACGCGCCGGCGATCACCCGTAGCGTTCGACGATCGCCGGCCGGCTTCGCAAACCGCGCTGCGCCACGTGGACGCCGAGGCGCAGTGACGCGGACCGCGGTCGCGATCAGGCACGTCGAGTTCGAGGACCTCGGGCTGCTGGCGCCGCTGCTCGCCGAGCACGGGTTCGAGACCTCCTACCTCGACGCGCCAGCCGCCGACGGCCGATGGTCGCGCGCCGATGATGCCGAGCTGCTCGTCGTCCTCGGCGGTCCGATAGGCGTCGCGGACGTGGACGCCTACCCGTTCCTGCAGGTGGAGCTCGAGATCATCCGCCGCCGCCTCGCCGCCGACCGGCCGACCCTCGGCATCTGCCTCGGTGCGCAGCTGCTGGCCGTCGCCTGCGGCGGCAGCGTGCGAGCGGGCACCGCGGCCGAGATCGGATACGGGCCCGTGACCCTGACGGACGCGGGGCGCGGCTCGCTGCTGCAGGCGCTCGAGGACGTTCCCGTTCTCCACTGGCACGGTGACGTGATCTGCCCGCCGCGGGGTCTGGCGCCGCTCGCCTTCACGCCCCACTGCGAGACGCAGGCGTTCGCGCGCGGGCCGAACGTGCTCGCGCTGCAGTTCCATCTCGAGGCCGACGACGCGTCGCTGGAGCGCTGGCTGGTCGGCCATGCCTACGAGCTCGCCGCGCGCGGCATCGACGTCAACCGCCTCCGCGAGCACGCCGGCACGTACGGCCCCCAACTCGCAGCGAGCGCCACACACATCTTCTCGGCCTGGCTGGCCGGGCTGAGCCCGGCCACCGCGGTCGATGCCCAGCAGGTCGATCGCGACCAGCCAGCCAGCGTCGACCGGTGAACGGGGTCCAGTCGGGAGGCCTCGCGCGCGTCGAATCGCTCACAACACTCGCTGGCGTGCCTGCCAACGGCGGGGCTTGAGCATTCAAGCGCAGCCTAGCTGCCTGCGCGCCGCGGTGTGCATACGACTGATACTCGCGACGCTACGCACCAGCCCGTAGGTTTTGTCTCTTGTATCCGATGCTCCTGCGACGACGAGCGTGAACGGATAGGGTGCCCCCGGTCGCAGCTTTCGCTTCTTGGGCCTGGTCACGGACGCTACGTAGCACGCCGGTTCTTGCCGTGCAGTGAGTTGGCGTACCGGGCTGGTGTGCCCGTTGGCTTCGATCGCCGACTCCGCATGACCGATGGTAGTTTGCGCAAGCGCGCGGCTAAGCCGGAAGACGAGCTCATACAACGTTGCTTTGGCACCACGCCGGACGACGGCGAGGAACGGGCGACCATCGAACGCCAAGGCAGGCGTAGCGTTGACATCCCCCGTGGTCCACGTTCCAAGTGGTTCGAAGTTATTTGCACCCCACCGGCTAGACAACAGCACTTTGATCGTGCCGGTGACCGAGCGGGCGTAGGTGTGCGTGCCGCTGACCGTAAACACGGGTTCGCTGCTCCCCAGTTTGATCGTTCCAGCTGTCGGTTCTTCGCCATCACCCCATTCGATCTCCGCGCTGTATATGTTGGACGACGAGGTGAGTATGGACGTAAAGCCGAATAGCCCCGCATAGCTGAATTCCCCGACGACGCCTGTCCACGGCGTCCCGACCACGACTTCGATCGCGCGCGAGGAGGACGCGCCGACCAGCTGCGGCACCTTGCTGTAGACATGCAATTCTGCGGTGCCAATGGCCGCAAGCTTGTGATCCAGCCCGGTGCTGAGATCGTGGACCGTGTAAGAGAATGCATATGCGCCCGTGGCGGTATATACGTGGCTGGGGGCCGAGACCACATAGCAATCCCCCACGCTACCCGCTTCTACCTGCGCTGGCGCCGTGGTCCCATCTCCCCAGTCGACCGTCGCCGTGAAGTCGCTCACAGGCAGCGCGACGCTCGGCGGCTCGCCGTAGGTGAAGTATCCGGCTGGTGCCATGACAGATTGCCCCACTTCGAACCAATGGACCGGCGCCGGCAAGCTTGCCCCCTCGCCCACATCACATGGCCAGCTCGCTTCAGTCCATTCTGCCGAAGCTGCCCCTGGGAAAACAGCGATCATCCCTTGCCCAAACACAACGCCGGTCACCAGCGCGATAAATGTGAATCGCAATCGCCTCACGTGATAGCTCACCGAGCTGCCCGGCATATCAATGGAATCGCTGCGGTGCACGGTATAACTGAGGCTAGGTATCGAACAATCCGTGTCTCTGGCTATTGTCATCGCAGATGCGCACGCCGGCGTGCGCCATGGCGCTGGGTCGTTCCTGGGCCCGGACTCTGTCGATCCATGCTTCCGCGGCGGGATTGAGCGCTCCGACCGTCCGCATACCTGGGCAGGGTGGTGTCAGACGTCAAGGCCGTCGCTCGAGCACCGGGCCTGACGGTGGCCGTGCGAACGATTCGCTGGCATCTAGGGAACCAGTGCTCGCGCGGGGTTGAGGTCGACGAGGATGTCCTGCACGACCTGTTCGAGGGCGGCCGGCGCCTCGGCGGCGGTGGCGCGTAGGTTGGTCTTGACGCCGGCGAAGGCGAGCTCGGGGCGGATGTGCTCGAGCAGCTGGCGGTTTGCGCTGGCGCGCAGGTACTCCGAGGCCTCGATCAGATCGGACTGGCGCGACCAGCGCAGGATCGTGCGCAGGACCGCGAGCAGCTGCGGCCACTCACGATGGCTCGGCAGCCGCTCGGGCGCGAGGTCGAGCAGAGCCGCCCACGCGGACTTGTCAATCGTGTAACGCTGCTCACCGGAGATCCTGAACACGGAGATGGCACCGGCATCGGCGAGACCCGCGAGCGCGTCGTGGACGTTGCGCTTGGCGTAGGCGCTCGTGCGTGCGAGCGCGCCGGCAGTCATCTGCGGCGCGTGCACACAGAGCATGATCCGCACGACCTCGGCGCGGATGCCGACACCGAGCATCGCCCGCAACCGGAAGTCAAAGTTGATCGGGCTCCTGAGGTTGGGCGCCTGGGACTTCCGGGACGGCTCCGCCGACGGACGCAACAGGCCTTGGGCAGCGAAGTCCGGGTCGGCATGTTCGACGGGCGCGCCGCCGTCGAACACGGGTTCCAGGTCGCGTGGCGCCTGAGGACGTTCGCTGCTGCGCAGGCGCGCGCGGGGACGGCGGCGCCCGAGCCAGGAGATCATCGCAGCGACGAGCGCACGATCGGCCTCGTCGATGCACGTGGCGCGAAGCCGCCGGACACTTAGGAGACCCTCGTTGTGCAAGGTCCAGTCCAGCAGCTCGTCGAACAGCCGTGGGTCCGCGCGCGCGATCTCCAGGGTGAACACCAGTAGGGCCTCGGGGTCTTGCGCCCAGGGGCTTTCGCGGTGCGCGGGGGCGGATACGCCCATCTGCGCCCACTCCTCCCAGACGAAGTCGAGCAGCTGCGTGCTGAGCCTGTCGCTAAATGCAGTCAGATCCACAACTGGCCCCGAGATGAGTGAGGAGTTCCAGCAGTTCGGTGCGGTAGCCCTCCGACGGGTAGTGCTGGGCGCGCTGTAGAAACCCTTCCGGCAGCCCAAAGTCGAGCAGCGAAGCGGGGCCGGCGTTCAGCCAGTCCGGGAGCAGGCCAAAGTCCCGCGCGACGACCCGTGCCGCCGCAAGCAGGCCCGGTGGGAGCGGCTCGGCGGAGACGAACTCCCCGCCATTCAGGATTGCGAGCACGTCCGACATCACGGGTGGTGCGAGCGACCAGCCCAAGCGTCAGCAGCGCGGAGCCACCGACGACCACCAGGGTGTAGCGCTCCTCGCGCAGCGCGAGCTGCTCGCCCAGGGCGGCGAGGAGCGTACCGGCTTGTCCAGCGTCCAATGATGTGCTGGCAGACGTCTCACTTCGGGATGTTAGACATCTCGGGGCCCTTTTTCAAGCCCTGAACGAGGCAGCGTTCAATGGGCATGCGGCGCGAGGGTGGGATTCGGTCCGGCGCGAGCGTGCGGTATCTTGTCGAGGCCAGATGGAGTCCTGGCGGGCGCCTGCAGGAAGGGCGCCCGAACTGCCTGCCGCCGGTAAAGGGCTGATGGCTCCTTTCGCGAAAGACCACTCGAGCGCGAGAGGAGAGATCGACCGTAGTGCCGACCCTTCCCGACTGGGCGATCCAGGTTCTGCAGGTCGTGAGCATCCTGGTGCTCGCGCCGCTGGTGAGCGGGATCATCGCGCGGGCCGAGGCGATCATCCAGCAGCGCAGGGGGCCGCGCGTACTGCAGCCCTACTACGACATCCTCAAGCTGCTGCAGAAGGAGACCGTGCTGCCCGCCCCCGCCGGCCCGGTGTTCCGCGCGGCGCCGTACGTCAGCTTCGCCGCCTATGCGACCGTGCCGCTGCTGATCCCCGCCCTGACGACGTTCCCGCTGCCGCTCGGGTACATGGCGGACTTCTTCGGCGTCGGGCTGATCCTCGCGCTGGCGAGCTTCTCCGTGTCGGTCGCCGCGATCGACAGCGGCAGCCCCTACGCGCAGCTCGGCTCCAGCCGCCTGCGCTCGTTCGGCGCGTTCAACGAGCCGACCGTGATCTTCGTCACGTTTGTGCTGGCGCTGACCACGCACACCGACCTGCCGTACGCGTTCGGGGCGACGATCCGCTCGGCGACCGTCGAAGTGGTGCGGCCCAGCCACCTGCTGATGATCGCCGCGTTCTTCCTGCTCGTGCTGAACGAGACCGGTCGCATCCCGGTCGAGAACCACGGCGGCACATTGGAGTTCGGCCAGATCGAGGAGGGTCGCGTGGCCGAGCACTCCGGCCCCGGCCTCGCCTTCCTGCGCTGGGGCTCGAGCGTGAAGCAGCTGCTGCTCTTCACCATCTTCATGAACGTGCTGGTCGTGCCGTGGGGCATGGCCCCGAGCGGCGACCTCGGCTCGGTGCTGGTCGCGATCGGCCTGCTGCTCTGCAAGGCGCTGGCGGTCGGCGCGGCCGTCGTGATGATCGAGTCGAGCTTCGCCAAGCTGCGCCTCTACAAGATCCCCGAGTTCACGGTCGCGAGCTTCATGTTCGCCGTGCTCGCGGTCGTGATCTTCCTGTTCGAGCCGTCCTTCGGCGACCTGCACCTGACGGTGTTCGGGGCGGCCGCCACGATCACCGCCGTCGGGGTGCTGCTGCTGGAGTTCGGGATGCTGCGCTCCCAGGACGTGTGGGAGCAGCTGCGCCTGTACTCGCTGGGGTCGCTGGTCGTGGCGGCGCTCGCGATCACCACCGCCGCGACCGGTCACGGCGGCGGCTCGCTGTACGCGCTGGGGGCGGTGACGATCGCGCTAAAGGCGCTGCTGTTCCCGCTCGGCATCCGCTTCGTGCTGCGCCGGCTCGACGCCGAATCGCGCGTGCCGTCGACGATCGGCGCGGCGAGCGCGATCCTGATCGCGATCGCGCTGTGCTCGTTCGCGTTCATCGCGCTGCGCCCGATCCACATCGGCGCGGAGGCCGCGCTGCCGCTGTCGGCGCTGCCGGTCGCGGTCGGCGGGGTGCTGAGCGCGTTCCTGTTGATGGTGCTGCGCCCCTACGCCCCCTCGCAGCTGCTCGGGTTCCTCGTGCTGGAGAACGCGGTGTCGGTCGCGAGCCTGGTGATCGCGCCCGGCCTGCCGATCATCCTCGCGCTGCTGCTGCTGTTCGACGTGCTGATCGGCGTGCTCGTGTTCGTGGTGCTCGTGCAGTACCTGGCGGTCGAGCGCACCGCCGTGCGCACCGACGTGCTCAACAGGCTCACCGGATGAGCTGGGCGCTCTACACGATCCTCGCCGTCCCGCTCGTAGCCGTGCTGCTGACGCTGCTCGACGGCTGGCGCCTGGCGCGCGCCGCGACGCTGCTCTCGGGAGTCGCGGCGCTCGGGCTGGCGATCGCGATCGCGATCGACGTGGAGCACGGACGCGTACTCGACACCGCGGACGGGTGGCTGCGAGCGGACTCGCTCAGCGCCGTGTTCCTGCTCGCCACCGGGCTGCTGTACGCGATGGCGGCGGCGTTCTCGATCGGCTACCTCGGCGTGGAGGAGACGCGCCCCGGCTTCGCGCCGTTCGCCAGGCGCTACTTCGCGCTGCTGAACCTCTTCGGCTGGACGATGCTGCTCGTATCGCTCGCCTCCGACTTCGGCACGCTGTGGGTGGCAGTCGAGCTGACCACCATCGTCTCCGCGCTGCTGGTAGCGATCGACCGCACCGACGCCGCGCTCGAGGCGTCCTGGAAGTACGTGCTGATCGCCTCCAGCGGCCTCGGGATCGCGCTGCTCTCGATCATCCTCATGTACGCCACCGGCACGCACGTGCTCGGCTCCGCCTACATCCCCCGCTTCACCCGCTTCATCGCCCACGCCCACGGCCTCTCCCCCGACGCGGTGCGCCTGGCGTTCGTGCTCGCGCTCGTCGGCTTCGGCACCAAGGTCGGGTTCGTTCCCGTGCACACGTGGCTGCCGGACGCGCACAGCGAGGCGCCCGCGCCCGTCTCGGCGATGCTCTCGGGCTCGCTGCTGGCGGCTGCGTTCTACGCGATCCTGCGCTTCTTCCAGGTCGCGGTCGCAAACGGCGACCGCGCGTTCGCCGAGCACGCGCTGATCGTCTTCGGCGTGATCTCGCTGGTGGCGGCGAGCTTCTTCGTACTGCGCCAGGGCAACTTCAAGCGGCTGCTCGCGTACTCCTCGATCGAGCACATGGGCATCGTCGCGCTCGGCATCGGCTTCGGCGCGCCGCTGGCGGTCGCGGGCGCGCTGCTGCACGTGATCACCCACGCCTCCGCGAAGGGCCTCGCGTTCTTCGGCGCCGGCTCGCTGCTGCGCGGCTACGGCACCAAGGAGGTCGAGGGCGTCACCGACGCCGGCCGGCGGATGCCGTGGACCGGGCCGATGTTCATGGCCGCCGCGCTGGCGCTCGCGGGACTGCCGGTCTCGGGCGTGTTCCGCAGCGAGCTCGAGATCGTGCTCGGCGGCTTCGCCCGCCCCCAGTACGTCGGCGTGACGATCCTGCTCGTGTTCGTGAACCTCGCGTTCTTCGGGATCATCTGGCACGTGGGCCGCATGGTCCTGAGCCCCTCCGCGGGGCCGGGCGGGCCCTCGTCCGGCAGCGCTCCCCAGCCCACAGTCGGGGAGCGCAGCGCCTGGATGATCGTGGGCATGCTCGGCTGCCTGCTCGTCGTGATCGCGCTGGGGGTGCACCTGCCGGGGGATCTCTCGGCGCTGCTCGCCAATGCGGGCCACAGGCTGGCGGCGCCATGAGCTTCACCCAGCAGACCTTCGATCTCCCCGGCTGCGAGCAGCTCGGCGCCAGCCGCGAGCCGGCGCCGGCCGGCGAGGTCCGCCTGCGGGTCGCGCCGGACGCCTTCGCGCAGGTCGCCAGGGCGCTGCAGCAGGCTGGCGCCCGCTTCGTGAGCATGTTCGTGGCGCACACGCCCGAGCGCTCGCTGGCCGCCGCGTTCGCGCTGCGTGGAGAGCTGGTCGTGCTACGCGCGCGAGCCGCCGGGGACGCCGCGTTCGCGTCGCTCGGCGCCTGGTGGCCGGCGGCGCGATGGGCCGAGCGGGAGCTCGCCGAGCGCCACGGCGTCGCCTTCGCCGGCGCGCGCCAGGAAGGGCGCCTGACCGCCCCCGACGCCGACCTGATCGAGCGGCTCCTCAGCGGCCTCGACGTGTTCTCGATCCCCTACGGGCCGGTGCGCTCCGGCGTCTTCGAGGCGATCCAGTTCCACATCGAGACAGGTGGCGAGGACGTGCCGCGCATCCACACCCGCCCGTTCTTCAAGCACCGCGGCATGGAGGACCGTGCCGTCGGGCTCGCCCCCGACGTCGCCGTGCACGTCGCCGAGCGCGTGGCGGGCATCGCGAGCTGCGCCTATGCGAGTGCCTTCGCGCAAGGCGTCGAGCGCGCCCTCGGGGTGCAGGCGCCGCAGCGGGCGGAGCGCTGGCGGGCGGTGCACTGCGAGCTCGAGCGGATGGCCTGCCACCTGGACGTGATCGCAAAGGAGGCCGAGACGACCGCCCTGTATGTGGGGCAGGCGCGCTTTCAGATCCTCAAGGAGCAGATCATGCGCCTGCGCGCCAGGCTCGCCGGCAACCGCTTCGGCCGCGGCGCGATCGTCCCCGGCGGCGTGCGCGGCGAGGGGACGATGAACCTCGACGAGCTGCTGGCGGCGCTCGACTCCTTCGAGCGCGAGCTGCGCCGCGACCGGCGCATGTTCCTTGGCACCGCCTCGATGACCGATCGTCTGATCGGCGCCGGCCGGCTGCCCCGCGAGCTCGTCGAGGACTACGGCGCCGTGGGGCCGCTGGCGCGCGGGTCGGGGCTCTCGACGGACGCGCGCCACGAGCGTCCCTACGGCAACTACAGCCGCCTCGGCCTGCGGGTCGTGAGCGAGCGCGACGGCGACGCGATGGCGCGGGTGCGGGTCCGCTTCGGCGAGCTCTCGGAGTCGCTGCGCATCCTGCGACAGACGATCGACCACCTGCGCCGCCGCGACGGGGAGCTGCGCTGCGCGCTGCCCGCCGGCGGGGAGGGAGCGGCGTGCGGCTGGGTCGAGGCGCCCCAGGGGGAGCTGTTGATGTGGGTCGAGCTGCGCGGCGGCACGCTCGCGGGCCTGCACATCGCCTCGCCCTCGCTGCGCAACTGGGCGCTGTTCGACCACGCCTTCCCGAGCGACGTGCTGACCGATTTCGCGTTCATCGAGCACAGCTTCGGGCTGACCCCGGCGGGAGCCGATCGCTGATGCTCGAGTGGATCGAGCGCGGGCTCGGCCAGGGGCGCATCACCACCCGCTACCCGCGCCGGCCCGAGCGCGCGCCGGAGGGCTATCGCGGGTACGTCGAGGTGCTGGACGCACACGACCCGCCGCCTGGGTTGGAGGACGTCTGCCCGACCGGGGCGATCGCGCTCGCGGGACACCGGCGGTTGACGCTCGATCGCGCCAGCTGCATCCTCTGCGGCGAGTGCGTGCGACGGGCGCCGGAGCGCTTCGCGTTCGGCTCCGCCTACGAGACGGCCAGGCGCTCGCGCGCGGCGCTGTTCGTCGAGGAGGAGCAGCACGCGCAGGCCGGAGGCCCCCGCGGGGCATTGGGCGAGCAGGCCGCGATGCTGCGCCGCTCGATCCACGTCAGGCACATCGACTGCGGCTCGGACGGCTCGGAGGAGTGGGAGATCCAGGCGCTGTGGAACCCCTACTACGACATCCAGCGCCTCGGCTTCTTCCTCACCAACGCCCCGCGGCACGCCGACATCCTGCTCGTCACCGGGGGGGTCACCGCGCCGATGCGCGCACCGCTCGAGCGCACCTGGGACGTCATGCCCGCGCCGAAGGCGCTCGTCGCCGTCGGCACCGACGCGTGCTCGGGCGGGCTCGCCGCCGCCGGCGGGCTGGTCGCCGGCGGCGTCGACCAGGTGCTCGGCGTGGACGTGTACGTGCCCGGCTCGCCGCCGGCGCCGATCGCGATCATGCACGGGCTGCTGCTCGCGACCGGCCTGCTCGCCGAGACCGAGGCGGCGGCGTGACGCCGGTCTTCCAGACGGCGATGGCGGCGCTCGCGCTCGCGCCGCCGCTGGCGCTGATCGCGCGCGCGGAGTGGCTGCGGCGCGCCGCCGCGCTGTGCTCGGCGGCCGGCTGCGCGCTGCTGGTGATCGTGGGCCTCGACGCGGCGCTCGGCGGCGCCCACCCGGTGGTGAACCTCGGCGGGTGGCTGGGGTTCGGCCACTCGGCGCTGCGCGCGGACGGGCTCGCCGGGATCTTCCTCGCGCTCACCGGCCTGACCGGCGGCGCGGTCGCGCTCGCATACGCCGAGCTGCCGCCGGGAAGGTGGCTGACGACGCTCGGCGCCGCGCTCCTGCTGTTCGTCGCGGTCGCGATCGGCTCGGACAACGCCTTCCTGTTCTTCCTGGCGTGGGAGGCGATCACCGTCTGCGTGTACCTGATCGCGAGCGCCGGGCGCAGCCAGCAGGAGCTGCTCGCCGGCTATCTCACCGGCGGCCTCGCGAAGCTCGGCGGCGCCGCGCTGCTCGCCGCGTTCGCGCTGCTGCACGCCCATACGCACAGCTTCTCGCTGCCCGTGTGGGCGCATGCGACGCTGCCCGCCGGCACCCGCGGCGTGGTCTTCGCGCTGTTGCTCGCGTGCTTCGCCACGAAGGTCGGCGTGATCCCGCTGCAGGGCGGGCTGCCCGCCGGCTACGGCGCGGCGCCGCGGCTCGGCGCCGCGTCGCTGTCGGTCGCGCTGTGCGCCGGCTTCTACGGGCTGTGGCGCTTCGAGTTCCAGGTGCTGGGCCCGCTGCCGACGTGGTGCGGCGACGCGCTGCTGATCCTCGGCGCGATCACCGCCCTGGCCGGGATCACCTACGCCCTCACCCAGGACAACCTGCGGCGCTTCCTCGGCTACTCCACCGTCGAGCACGCCGGCGTCGCGCTGGTCGGCTTCGCCGTCGCGCTGCTCGGGCACGCCGCGCACATGCCGAAGCTGGCCGCCGCCGGGCTGCTCGCCGCCACCTTGCACGTGTGCGCGCACAACCTCGCGAAGACGCTCGCGCTGATCGGCGTCGACCGCGTGGAGCAGGCCACGGGCAAGCGCACGCTCGACCCGCTCGGCGGGCTCTCGCGGCTGCTGCCAGTCAGCGCGGTGGCGCTCGGCATCTCCTCGCTGACGCTGGCCGCGATCCCCCCGCTCGGGGGGTTCGTCAGCGAGTGGTTCACCTTCGAGGCGCTGCTGCAGGGCTTTCGCATGCCCACGCTGCTCTCGCGGCTGCTGTGCGCGCTGGCCGCCGCCGGCCTCGCGCTGACCGCTGGGCTGGGGCTGCTGGCGTTCGCCAAGTACTACAGCTTCATCTTCCTCGCCCGCGCGCGCGAGAAGCTCGGCGCAGTCAGCGAACCGGCGCGCTGGCCCGCCGGAGCCGTCGGCCTCGCCGCGATCCTGCTGTTCCTCGGCACCGTCGCGCCCTGGGAGGTCCACGCCCTCGGCTCCGGTCTCGAGGGCGTGCTCGGCTTCAACGCCGCGTCCACGACGCTGAGCCATCCGCTGGTGCTCGGCCCGGTGTTCAAGGAGTTCTCGGTGCTCGCGCCGACCTGGCTTTCGATCGTGCTGCCCGCCTACGCGCTGATCGCGCTGCTGATCGCGTTCGGCGCCGACCGCCGCCGCCGGGTCCGGCGCGCCCCGGTGTGGGTCACCGGCAGCGGCGCGGAGCTCGCGGCCGTCGAGTACCGGCCCTCGGCCTACTCCAACCCGATGCGCGTGATCCTGCGCGGCCCGCTCGGCTACCGCAGCCGCCTGCTGAGCGGGGGCGCCGCCGACGGGCAGATCCGCATGCTGCTCGACACGAGCGTGGTGGGGGCGGTCGAGCGCTTTCTGTACCAGCCCGCCACGGCGCTCGCGCTGGCGATCGCCGAACGGGTGCGGGCGTTCCAGTCCGGGCGCCTGTCCTCCTACCTGCTGTACATGCTCCTCGCCTTGATCCTGGCCCTGTCCCTCGTCCCCATATTGAGCTGATGTTCCAACAGATACTGCTTGCCTGGGATGGCTCCGATGTCGCGCTGCGCGCGTTCGACTTCGCCATCGACCTCACCCGCCGCTACCAGGGCGACCTCGTCGCCGTATCGATCGCCTACTCACCCGCGCACGCCGAGACCGACGCAGACCGCGAGGAGTCCAGCGAGGCCGCCCACCGCTACCTCGCGCAAACCTTCGAGGAGGTTCGGGATCGCGCAGAGCGCGCCGGCGTGAGCGTGCAGCACGCGATCGTCGAGGGCGACACCCCGACCGAGGCGCTCGTGGGCTACGCGCACGAGCACGGCTTCGACCTGATCGTCTGCGGGCACCACCACAGCCGCCGCGCCGGCCGGCTGCTGCTGCGCGGCGTCACCCTCGAGCTGGTGGAAGCGACGAACATCCCCGTGCTGGTGATCAGCGCCGACGAACCATGAGCGCCAGCGTCCGCGTGCGCGTGCGCGCCGCAACGGTCGATGCCGCGGCTTGACCGCCGGGAGCTCGGCGCGATCTTCGCGGGCGGCGCCGTCGGCGCCGCGGTGCGGGTGTGGATCGGCCGGCACTTCGCTCCCGCCGATGACAGCTGGCCATGGTCGACGTTCGCGATCAACCTCAGCGGATCGTTCGCGCTGGCGTACTTCGCCACGCGCCTGCAGGAGCGCCTGCCGCAGTCCACCTACCGCCGGCCGCTGCTCGGCACGGGGTTCTGCGGCGCCTACACCACGTTCTCGACGATGCAGGTGGAGGTCCTCGGGCTCGTCGAAGCGCACAGCTACGGCCTGGCCGTCGGCTACGCGCTCGGGAGCGTCGCGGCCGGCCTCGCCGCGATCTGGCTGGCCAGCGCGATCGTGCGCAGAACGCGGGTGATCGCGTGAGCGACTGGGTGTGGCTGGCGGTCGCGGCGGTCGGCGGCGCCGGCGCGATCGCCCGCTTCCTGCTGGACTCGCTGATCGCCGAGCGCGCCGGCCGCGACTTCCCCTACGGGACGTTCGCGATCAACGTCAGCGGAGCGCTCGTGCTCGGGATCTTGGCCGGGCTCGCGATCGAAGGGAACCTGATGGTGATCGCGGGCACCGCGACGATCGGCTCGTACACGACGTTCTCCACCTGGATGCTCGAGACGCATCGGCTCGCCGAGGACCGGGAGCTGCAACGCTCGACGCTCAACACGGCTCTGAGCCTGCTCGCAGGCTTCGCCGCGGCGCTCGTGGGACACACGATCGGGGCGCACGCGTGAACGCTCCCGCGCGCGGCAGCGGCGAAGACAGCCTCAAGCTCACCACCTACTTCGGCGAGCGCGACCGCACCCAGGAGGGGCTGCTGGCCGACGAGCTCCTGAGCATCTACGGCGCCAACCGCGTGCAGACGAGCATCCTGCTGCGCGGCGCCGAAGGCTTCGGGCGCCTTCACCACCTGCACAGCGACAGGCTGCTGTCGCTCTCCGAAGACCTGCCGGTCGTCTCGATCGCGGTCGACAGGCGCGCGCGGATCGAGTCGATGCTCGAGCCGATCCTGCAGATCAAGCGCAAGGGGCTGATCACGCTCGAGCGCGCACGGCTGCTCAGCGGGGAGATCGGCCACGCTCAGCTCCCGGAGGAGCTCGGCGAGGCGACCAAGCTGACGGTGTACGTCGGCCGCCAGGAGAAGGTCTACCGGACCACGGCGTTCGCTGCCATCACCGAGCTGCTGCATCGCCGCGGCATCGCGGGCGCGAGCGTGCTGCTCGGGGTGGACGGCACGAGCCGCGGCCGGCGCGTGCGCGCCAGGTTCTTCGCCCGCAACGCCGACGTGCCGGTGATGGTGATCGCGGTCGGGCCCGGTCCGAAGATCGCGCAGGTGCTGCCGGAGCTCGGCGGGCTGCTGCGCGAGCCGCTGATGACGCTGGAGCGGGTGCGTCTGTGCAAGCGCGACGGCGAGCTGCTGGCGACCCCGCACGAGCTGCCCGGCACCGACGAGCACGGCCTGGCGATGTGGCAGAAGCTGATGGTCTACACCTCGCACGCCGCGACCCACGAAGGGCACCCGCTGCACCACGCGCTCATCCGCCGCCTGCGCCAATCCGGCGCCGCGGGCGCGACCACCCTGCGCGGCATCTGGGGCTTCCACGGCGACCACGCCCCCCACGGCGACAGGTTCTTCCAGCTCACCAGGCACGTCCCCGTGCTCACGATCGCGATCGACACCCCCGAGCGCACGGCTCGCTCCTTCGAGATCGTCGACGAGCTCACCGCAGAGCACGGCCTCGTGACCAGCGAGATGGTGCCGGCGATGAGCGCCATGAGCGAGACCGAGCAACGCGGCGGCCTGGAGCTCGCCAGCCACGACTTCTAGCTGCTCGTTCGCGCCGCTGCCGGCGGGCGCTGCTCGCGCTCCTGCTCCTCGCCGCGCTGTCGGCGAGCGTCGTGGCGATCCTCCACCGCCGATCGCCGGGGTTTAGAGTCGATGGCCCAGCCCATCCGACACAAGCCACGCCGACCTGCGGCGAAAGGAGCGGACGATGAAGGTTCTCTGCGTGCTCTACGACGACCCCGTCGAGGGGCTCCCCGAGCGGTACGCCCGCGACTCGATCCCGCGGATCGCCTCCTATCCGGACGGCCAGAGCGCGCCGAGCCCGCAGGCGATCGACTTCACTCCCGGCGAGCTGCTCGGGAGCGTCTCGGGCGAGCTCGGCCTGCGCTCCTTCCTGGAGGGCGCCGGGCACACGCTGGTGGTCACCTCCGACAAGGACGGGCCCACGTCGGTGTTCGAGCGGGAGCTCCCCGACGCCGACGTGGTCATCTCCCAGCCGTTCTGGCCCGCCTACCTGACGGCGGAGCGGATCGCCAGGGCGCAGAAGCTCAAGCTCGCGATCACCGCCGGGATCGGCTCCGACCACGTCGACCTGCAGGCCGCCGCCGACGCCGGCATCACCGTCGCCGAGGTCACCTACTCCAACAGCATCAGCGTCTCCGAGCACGTCGTGATGATGATCCTCTCGCTGGTCCGCAACTACCTGCCCTCACACGAGTGGGTGCTGCGCGGCGGCTGGAACATCGCCGACTGCGTCGAGCGCTCCTACGACCTCGAGGGGATGGTCGTCGGCTCGGTCGCCGCGGGGCGCATCGGCGAGGCCGTTCTGAAGCGGCTGAAGCCCTTCGACCTCGAGCTGCACTACACCGACCCGCACCGCCTCCCGTCCGAGCGCGAGCGCGAGCTCGGGCTCACCTACCACCCCACCCCCGCCGAGATGGTCCCCCTCTGCGACGTGGTCACGATCAACGCGCCCCTCTACCCCGGCACCGAAGGGCTGTTCGACGACGCCCTGATCGCCACGATGAAGCGCGGCGCCTACCTCGTCAACACCGCCCGCGGCAAGATCTGTGAACGCGACGCGATCGTGCGGGCGCTCGAGAGCGGGCAGCTCGCCGGCTACGCGGGCGACGTCTGGTACCCCCAGCCCGCGCCCGCCGATCACCCCTGGCGGACGATGCCCTACCAGGGCATGACGCCGCACGTGTCCGGCACGTCGCTGTCCGCCCAGGCGCGCTACGCCGCCGGCACGCGCGAGATCCTTGAGTGCTGGCTGCAGGACAGGCCGATCCGAGAGGAGTACCTGATCGTCAGCGCCGGCCGGCTCGCCGGAGCCGGAGCCCACTCCTACGAGCTGTGACCCGGGCCTCGCCGGCAGCGCGCCGGCGCGGCGCCGCGCCGGTCTCTCGGTAGGGTTCGCACCCCAACGCGAGGAGGAGCGGTGAAGGTAGACCCGACGGGCGATGACATCAGGGGCCTGATGGAGGACGACGACGGCGGACCGGTCGTGATGCTCAACCTGCTGCGCTACAGCGGCGAGCAGGGGCGCGAGTCCTACCGCCGCTACGGCGAGGCCGCGGCGGCGTTCCTGGCCAAGGCCGGCGGGCGGGTGCTGTACGCCGGCGAGTGCGACGCCCAGCTCGCCGGCCCCGACGAGACGCCCGCATGGGAGACGCTGCTGCTGGTCGAGTACCCCAGCCGCACCGCCTTCGTGGAGATGGTGACGGACCCCGAGTACCAGAAGATCACGCCGCTGCGCTCGCAGGGCCTCGAGGCGGCCGTGCTCCATCCCACCCGGCCGTGGGCGAGCGCCCGCGCCCGAGGGAGCGCCCGCGCCTGAGAGCGCCCGCGCCTGAGCGAGCGCCCGCGCCCGAGGGAGCGCCGCTAGGGAACCTCCTCGCCGCGCTCGAGCGCGCCGATCCCGCTCCACATCAGCGCCATCGCCGCCCGCACCAGCTGCTCGCGCGCCACCTGCGGATGCGCCTGCCACCAGCGCACCGCGCCGTGCAGCGCCGCCTGCTGCAGCGCGAAGATCGCCTGGCCGACGTCGCTCGCGGGCTCGATCCCCGCGCGCCTCGCGTCCGGCGCGATCAGCTCGGCCAGCAGGCGGTTCGAGGCGGCGCGCTCGCGGCGGTGGTCCGCCGCCACCCGCGCCTCGATCGGTGCGTGCTCGGGAAACAGCAGCATCCACGCCGCCGGCTGGCGCTCGGCGAAGGCGAAGAACGCATCGATGCAGGCGCGCATGCGCTCCTGCATCGGCGCGTCGGCCACGATCCGCTCGCGCAGGTGCGCCAGCAGCGCAGCGTGCGTCTCCTTCAACAGGGCCCCGAACAGCGCGCGCTTGCTGGGGAAGTAGTCGTAGAGCACGCTGCGCGACACGCCCGCGGCGGCGCCGATGCGCCCCATCGAGGCCCCGTCGTAGCCGTGCCGGGCGAACTCCGCGAGCGCCGCGTCCACGATCAGCGCGCGGCGCTGCGCCGCCCGCAGCCTCCGGCGCGGCGCCGCGTCCGCCGCCGCGCGGCTCTCCTCGATCCTCATCCGTGTATCATCTCAAACCTAACCAACACCCCTGTCTGTTAGCTAGGAGAGGCATATGGCAGCTACTGAGGCACTGGTCTTCGACGCCATCCGCACCCCGCGCGGGAAGGGCAAGGTGAACGGCTCGCTGCACACCACCAAGCCCGTCGACCTGGTCGTGGGGCTGATGCACGAGACGCTCGTCCGCAACGAGAAACTCGACCCGCAGCGCGTCGAGGACGTGGTGCTCGGCTGCGTATCGCCGGTAGGCGACCAGGGCGCCGACATCGCCAAGACCGCCGCGATCAAGGCCGGGCTGCCGGACACCGTCGCCGGCGTGCAGGTCAACCGCTTCTGCGCCTCGGGCCTTGAGGCCGTCAACATCGCCGCCCAGAAGGTCGCCTCCGGCTGGGAGGACCTCGTCTTCGCCGGCGGCGTCGAGTCGATGTCGCGCGTGCCGATGGGCTCCGACGGCGGCGCCTGGGCGATGGACCCGGAGACCAACTACGACACCTACTTCGTGCCGCAGGGCGTCAGCGCCGACCTGATCGCCACGATCGAGCAGTTCAGCCGCGAGGACGTCGACGCCTACGCCGCGCGCTCGCAGGCGCGCGCCTGGAAGGCCCAGCAGGAGGGGCGCTTCGCTGACACCGTGATCGCGGTCAAGGACATCAACGAGAACGTCGTGCTCGACCACGACGAGTTCATCCGCCCCGGCACCACCGTGGAGACGCTCGGCGCGCTGAAGCCCTCGTTCGAGGCGATCGGCGAGATGGGAGGCTTCGACTCGGTGGCGCTGCAGAAGTACCACTGGGTGGAGAAGATCGAGCACGTGCACACGCCCGGCAACTCCTCCGGCATCGTCGACGGCGCCTCGCTGCTGACGATCGGCAACGAGCAGGCCGGCGCGGAGCTGGGGCTCGAGCCCAAGGCCCGCATCCTCGCCACCGCGCTCTCCGGCGCCGACCCCACGATCATGCTCACCGGCCCCGCGCCGGCCAGCCGCAAGGCGCTGGAGCGGGCCGGGCTGACCGTGGACGATCTCGACCTGGTCGAGATCAACGAGGCGTTCGCCGCCGTCGTGCTGCGCTTTGTCAGGGACATGGGCCTCGACATGGAGAAGGTCAACGTCAACGGCGGCGCGATCGCGATGGGCCACCCGCTGGGCGCCACCGGGGGCATGATCCTCGGCACGCTGATCGAGGAGCTGCACCGCACCGGCGGGCGCTACGGCCTCGCCACCCTGTGCGTCGGCGGCGGCATGGGGATCGCGACCGTAGTGGAGGCGATCTAGATGTCTCGGAGCGAGGCTCACGCGGGGCCGCCGGCCGCCACGATCAAATGGGAGCAGGACGAGGACGGGATCGTGCTGCTGACGCTGGACGACCCCAACCAGTCGGCCAATACCATGAACCGCGCCTACGCGGAGTCGATGGCCGCCACCGTCGAGCGCCTCGAGGCCGAGAAGGACTCGATCACCGGCGTCGTCATCACCTCGGCCAAGAACACCTTCTTCGCCGGCGGCGACCTCAATGACCTGAAGGCCGCCACCAAGGACGACGCGCCGCAGCTGGCGGAGATGGTGCGCGCCGGCAAGGCGCAGCTGCGCCGGCTGGAGACGCTCGACGTGCCCGTGTGCGCCGCCATCAACGGCGCCGCGCTCGGCGGGGGCCTGGAGATCTGCCTCGCCTGCCACCACCGCATCGCCGTCGATGACCCGAAGGTGCAGATGGGCTTCCCCGAGGTTCAGCTCGGCCTGCTCCCCGGCGCCGGCGGCGTGGTGCGCACGGTGCGCATGCTCGGCATCGCCGACGCGCTGTTGAAGCTGCTGATGCAGGGTCAGCGCCTGCGCCCCGCGCAGGCCAGGGAGGCGGGCATCCTCGATGAGGTCGTCGCCACCCGCGAGGAGCTGGTGCCGGCCGCCAAGGCGTGGGTGAAGCAGCGCGCCGCCGACGCCGCCGCCGCGGGCGAGCCGGTGGCGCAGCCGTGGGATGTGAAGGGCTACAAGATCCCAGGCGGCAGCCCCTCCAACCCCAAGCTCGCGCAGAACCTGCCGGCGTTCCCCGCCAACCTGCGCAAGCAGCTGAAGGGAGCCAACTACCCCGCGCCTCACCACATCATGGCGGCGGCGGTGGAGGGCGCGCAGGTGGACTTCGACGGCGCCATCGAGATCGAGGGCCGCTACTTCGTGGACCTGCTCACCGGGCAGGTTGCCAAGAACATGATCCAGGCCTTCTTCTTCGACATGCAGCGCGCCGGCGGCGAGCGCGGGCGCCCGGAGGGCCAGCCGGCGTTCGCCCCCAAGAAGGTGGTGGTGCTCGGCGCCGGCATGATGGGCGCCGCGATCGCCTACGTGTGCGCCAAAGCGGGCATGCAGGTGGTGCTCAAGGACGTCTCGCCGGAGGCCGCCGAGAACGGCAAGGGCTACTCGCGCAAGTTGCTCGAGAAGGCCGTCGCGCGCGGTCGCTCCACGCAGGAGCGGGCGGACGAGCTGCTGGCCCGCATCCATCCCAGCGCCGACGCCGCCGACGCCGACGGCGCCGAGCTGGTGATCGAGGCGGTGTTCGAGGACCCCAAAATCAAGGCGCAGGTGTTCGCCGAGATCGAGCCGCATCTCGCGCCGGGGGCGCTGCTGGGGTCGAACACCTCCACGCTGCCCATCACCGAGCTCGCCGAGGGCGTCTCGCGGCCCGAGGAGTTCATCGGCCTGCACTTCTTCTCGCCCGTCGAGAAGATGCCGCTGCTGGAGATCATCAAGGGCGAGAAGACGGGCGAGGAGACGCTCCACCGCGCGCTCGACTTCGCCAGGCTGATCAAGAAGACGCCGATCGTGGTCAACGACAGCCGCGGCTTCTTCACCAGCCGCGTGATCGGCACCTTCATCAACGAGGGCATCGCGATGCTGCTCGAGGGCGTGCCCGCGCCCACGATCGAGCAGGCCTCCTCCCAGGCCGGCTACCCTGCCCCCGTCCTGCAGCTCTCCGACGAGCTCAACCTGAAGCTGATGCGCAAGATCCGCACCGCCGCCAAGGAGGCAGCCGAGGGCAACTCCAGCGGCTGGGACGCCCACCCCTCCGAACAGGTCATCGACCGCATGCTCGACGAGTTCGACCGCCCCGGCCGGCTCGAGGGCCGCGGCTTCTACGAGTACGCCGAGGGCACAGGCAAGCGCGCCGGCCTGTGGCAAGGCCTGGCGGAGGCGTTCCCGCCCACCGCCGACCCCTCCTCGCTGCGCCTGGAGGACCTCGAGGAGCGGATGCTGTTCATCGAGGCGCTCGAGGCCGTCAAGTGCATCGAGGAGGGCGTGATCGAGTCGGTCGCCGACGCCAACGTCGGCTCGATCCTCGGCATCGGCTACCCCGGCTGGACCGGCGGCGTGCTCCAGTACGTCAACGCCTACCGTCACCCCGGCCAGCCCCAGGGTCCGGCATCGTTCGTGGCGCGCGCCAGAGAGCTCGCGGAGCGCTACGGCGAGCGCTTCGAGCCGCCGCCCTCGCTGGTGGAGAAGGCCGAGCGCGGCGAGCGCTACAGCGACGAGCAGGCCGCCCTGAGCGTCGCGTAGCCGCAGCGCCTGCTGGGGCGCCGAGCCTGGCCGCGGCCCCCGGTGAGCAACGCGCCTGGCCGCGGCGCCGTGGCGCTCACCACGCCTCGCCGGGGTCGCCCGCCGCCCCGCCGGAGACAGCGCCCGCCGCCCCGCCGGCGCGGCGGCGCCGCACCAGCAGCGCCAGCGCGATCGCCAGCGCCAGCGCGGCCACGCCCGCGAACGCGGCCAGCGGCGCCCAGTCTTCGTCGGGCACCCACACCAGCTCCCCGTGCACCGCCGCGGGCTGCGCGCCCACCCTGATCGGGACCGTCCAGTCGAACACCTTAGTGCGCTTGGAGCGGTTCTTCACCTGCGGCGGGATGCCGGGGAGCATCCAGTGGATGCGGTGGTCGTGCCACTCCAGCTGACCGCCCGTGCCCACCACCACCCAGTGCGGCGGCGCGGTGGGCGACGCCGACGGCGGCACGCTGATTCGCCCGAAGAAGGTCTGGTCGAGGTAGTAGGCGCGCGAGCGCGTGTTGAGCTCGGCCGTGCCGTTGGCCAGCACGCGCGCGTACGGTTCGTGCTGGTAGCCGTACACGGTCACCGTCTTGCCCGTGCGGTTGGTCAACAGCAGGCGGTCGACGTACTGGATCACCTCGATCCGCAGGCCCGGCTGCGCCGGCGTCACCGCCGTCACGTTCGAGCGGTAGTTGTAGCGGCTCACCTGCGTGCTGATCGGGTTCTCGCGTTCCTCCGCGGCGGCCGCGCCGGCGCGCGCGAGCGCCGCAGCGGGCAGTGCCAGCGCCGCCGCGAGGAGCGCGGCCACGACCACGCCTTTGGTCGGGGCACGACCGGGCAAGAGGCGCAACACTACCCGCAGCGCCTGCGCGCGTTTCGCAGCTCGACGCCGACGGGGCGAGCACACGACGCCTGCGGCTATTCTGAGGTTCGGCCGGGGATGAGCGCCACCCAGACCACACAGCCAGCTGAAGCCGGCCTCGCCAGCGAGGGCGAGCGGCGAGCGCTGGAGCTGGACGTCGCGGGCATGACCTGCGGCTCGTGCGCCGCCCGCGTGCAGCGGGCGCTGGCGCGCCAGCCGGGCGTCGCGGACGCGCTCGTCAACTACGCCACCGGGCGCGCCACCGTCGAGCTCGCCGACGGCGCGGTCGCGCTCGAGCAGCTGCGCGAGGCCGTGCGCGGCGCCGGCTACGAGGCCACCCCGACCGCCCCGAGCGCGACCGCGCAGGCGCACGCCTTCGAGCAGCTCGAGCACACCGAGCGGCGCGAGCAGCGCCGGCTGCTGTGGCGCATCGCGCTGGCGGCGCCGCTGGCCGCTGCCATCGCGGCGCTGCGCTACGCGGCGCCGCACGACGACACCGCGCGCTGGTGCAGCGCGGCGCTGGCGGTGCCGGTGCAGTTCTGGTGCGGGCTTCCGTTCCTGCGCTCCGCCTGGACGCGTGCGCGGGCTCGCGCCACCAACATGGACACGCTGATCGCGCTCAGCACGCTCGCGAGCTTCGGCTACTCCACCTACATGCTGCTGAGCGCCGACCGCGTGTACGAGCGCGGCGTGCCCGTCGGCAACTTCAACCTCCCGCTCGACTACGACATGGGCGCGATCATCATCGCCGCCCTGCTGATCGCGCGCTGGTGCGAGGCCAGGGCGCGCCAGAGCTCCGGGCGCGCCGTGCGCGAGCTCGCCGAGCTCGGCGCCGCGCAGGCGCGGCTGCTGGACCGCGACGACGCCGCCGCGCAGGAGCGCCTCGTGCCCGTCGAGCAGCTCGAGCGCGGCTCCCTCTTCCGCGTGCGCCCCGGCGACCGCGTGCCGGTCGACGGCATCGTCGTCAGCGGCGCCTCGGCGGTGGACGAGTCGATGCTCACGGGCGAGTCGCTGCCCGTCGAGAAGGATGCCGGCGCGCTGCTCACCGGCGGCACGCTCAACGTCGACGGCGTCATGCAGGCCCGCGCCACCGCAGTCGGGGCGGACACCGCGCTCTCGCACCTGGTGGCGCTGGTGGAGCGCGCGCAGGCCTCCAAGCCGAGCATCCAGCGGGTCGCCGACCGCGCCGCGGGCGTGTTCGTGCCGGTCGTGCTCGTGCTCGCGGCGCTCACGCTGGCGGGCTGGCTCGCCACCGGCCAATCGCTCACGGGCATGTTCGCCTCGATGCACCTCGAGCGCGGCATGGACGCCACCATCTCGGTGCTGATCGTCGCCTGCCCCTGCGCGCTCGGCCTCGCGATCCCGATCGCGATCCTCGCGGGCACCGGGCGCGGCGCCCAGCTGGGCCTGCTGGTGAAGAGCGCCGACACGCTCGAGCGCAGCCAGCGGCTCGACACGATCGTGCTCGACAAGACCGGCACCGTCACCACCGGCGAGCTCTCGCTCGAGGAGATCTTCGCGCAGGCCGATCTGGACGAGCGCGCTTTGCTCGCGCTGGCCGCCGGCGCCGAGAGCGGCTCGGAGCACCCGGTGGCGCTCGCGATCGTGGCCGCCGCGCGCGCTCGTCGCCTCGCGCTCCCATCCGTCACCGGCTTTCGCGCCGTACCCGGACGGGGGGTCCGCGCGGAGCTCGCCGGCGCCGAGATCTGGGTCGGCCGCCCCAGGGCCGCGCCCGCGGGCCGGCTGCGCGACACGCTCGCGCGCTGGGAGGCCGCGGGACGCACCGCGGTGGTGGTCGAGCGCGGCGGGCGGGCCGCCGGCGCGATCGCGCTCGCCGACACGATCAAGCCCGAGGCGGCCGCCGCGGTCGCGGGCTTGCAGCGCATGGGCATCGCCGTGGAGCTGCTCACCGGCGACAACGCCCGCGCCGCGCGGGCCGTGGCCGCACGGGTCGGGATCGAGCGGGTGCGCGCCGAAGTCAGCCCCGCGGGCAAGCTCGAGGAGATCGCGCGGCTGCAACGCGAAGGTCGCGCCGTCGCGATGGTCGGCGACGGCGTCAACGACGCGGCCGCGCTCGCGCAGGCCGACCTGGGGATCGCGATGGGCACCGGCGTGGGCGCCGCCATCGAGGCCGCCGACATCAGCGTCGTCTCCGGCGACCTGCGCGGCGTGGCGCGCGCCCTGCGGCTCGCACGCGAGACCCACACGGTGATCATGCAGAACCTCGGCTGGGCCTTCGGCTACAACGCGATCGCGCTGCCGCTGGCGATGACCGGCCTGCTCAGCCCCGCGCTCGCCGCCGTCGCGATGGGCGTCTCGAGCATCACCGTGGTGCTCAACAGCCTGCGCCTGCGGCGCTTCGGGCGGCCCGGCAGGCCCACGCCGGTGCGCAGCCGCCGCCAGCGGCTGCTCGCGATCGCCGCCGCCGCGGCGCTGCCGGCGGCGCTGCTCGGAGGGCTGGTGCTGGCCGACCCCGACTCCTTCGCCGTGCCGCGCACCGCCTCCATCACGCTGCCCCAGCCGGCCGGCGAGACGCTCGAAGTGTACGCGCTGCCGCTGCGCCCCGGACAGGTCGACCTGCACCTCTACCTCGACCGCTCCAGCCCGGTGAGACCCACGTTCGCCTCGCTGTCGATGCGCGCGACCTCCGCCACCGGCCGTCGCGCAGCGGTCACCTTCTACGTCGCCGGACCCGGCCACGACATCGCCGAAGTCGACCTCTCGCGGGGTGTGTGGAGGTTCCAGCTGCGCGGCCGCGACGGCCACGGCCATCCCCTGCGCGGCTCGTTCGCCCTGCAGATCAACTGACTCGACCGTGGCGGGGGCCGGCGAGCACTCGAGATGCGAGCGAGGCGGTCGGCCGGCTGCGCTCAGCTCATCAGCTGCATCGCGGCGAGCATGTAGGCCATGCCGAGCGTCATCGCCAGCATCGAGAAGCGCAGGTCGCTGAAGCACACCAGCGGCTCCGCCGCGTCGAGCGCCACCGCACCGCCGGGCGTGATCGACGCGCCGCCGCCCCACAGCGTGCGGTGGTCGACCGAGCGCATGCGGTCTGTCACCCACAGGCCGCCCTGGAGCGCGAAGTAGGCCACCAGCAGCCACGTCAGCGGCGCCTGGAAGCCGGTGGGCGACCACATATAGGCCATCGCCCCCATGTCGATCGCCATCGTCAGCCACAGCACGTTCACCGGCCGGCGCTGCAGCGCCTCGTACAGCACCCAGGCGAGGATCGCCAGCGCCGCGTCCGCGAAGGCGATCTGCCAGAAGCCGGCCGGGATGCCGTAGGAGTCGAGCGACGCGGGCGCGTACATGAAGATCATGCCGAGCGCCATCGCCACGTGGCCGCTGTGCCACACGCGCCGCTGGCCGCTGGTCTGGGCGATGTGACGCGCGTGGATCGCCAGGATCGCGATGAACGCCAGCGTCCACAGCACCGCCAGCCACGACGGCAGGATGTCGGTGGCGCCGGGGACGGCGCTCATCTTCACGCCCCCCATGCTCATCGGCATGTGCGAGGAGCCGGCGGCGTGCGACATGCTCATACCGTTCATCGCGTGGCCCATCGGCGCCGACCGTACCAGTTCGCCGGGCCACGCGAAAGGCCGCCGTGCGGCCCGCGGTCCGAGCTCTGACGCAGCGCCGGCGGCCTCGCCGGCGACGCTGCCTTAGTATGCGGCGCCGTGCCACCGTCGCCGCGCAGCAACCCCGCCACCGCAGCCGGTCGCCCGCGGGGAGCCCGCGAGAGCCTCTCGTGGCTGCCGCGCCCCGCCGTCAGCGCCCGCGGCGTCCAGATCGCCCTCGGCGTCACCTGGGTGCTCGTCGGGCTCTTCCAGTTCAAGAGCTTCATGTACACGCACGGCCTGATCACCGAAGTGTTCGGCGAAGCGATGGAAAGACAGCCTGCGTGGATCGGCTCCTCGATGAAGACGATCGACGACTTCTACGGGCGCGACCTCACGCTGTGGAACACGCTCGCCGCGCAGGTCCAGCTCGCGATCGGCCTCGGCCTGATCGCCAGCCGCAAGACCGTCAAGCCGGCGCTGCTGGTCTCCTTCGGCTGGGCCTTCGCGGTGTGGTGGTTCGGCGAGGGCTTCGGCGGTCTCCTCTCCAACACGCTGCCGGCGCCGCTGATGGGCGCGCCCGGCGCGGTCATCCTCTACGCCGTGATCGGCGTGCTCGTGTGGCCCAGCGGGCGGCGCAGCGGGCGCTCGCCCGCCGGCATGGGCCCCCTCGGGGAGCGCGGCGCGCAGCTCGCCTGGGCCGGGCTGTGGCTGCTCAGCGCGTTCCTGTGGCTGGTCGACGTCAATCGCGCCCGGGAAGCCACCAGCGAGATGATCGAGGGCATGGCCGAAGGCTCGCCGCGCTGGCTGGCCAGGGTCCAGGACTGGGGCGTGCACCACGCGCAGGGCCACGGCACCACGATCGCGATCGTGCTCGCCGCGCTGTCGGTGGCGGTCGCGCTCGGCGTGTTCGCGCCCCGGCCGCTGCGCTGGGGCGCGCTCGCGCTCGGCATCGTCCTCTCGCTCGCCTACTGGCTGTTCGGGCAGAGCCTCGGCGGGCCGTTCTGGGCGGAAGGCGCCACCGACGTCAACGCCGCGCCGCTGTTCGTGCTGCTCGCCGTCGCGCTGTTCCCCCTGGCGCAGCGCGCGCCGCAGGAGCAGACGGGAGACCCGGCGGCGCTGCCCGCGCAAGCCCGCGCGGGCGTGGCCTGAGCGGCGGGCGCACGCCGCCGCCCGCAGGCCCGACCCCGGCGGGCCGCCGGCTGCCGGCCGACGCGTCCCGGCAGCTCATCGGCTAGCTTGGGGTCGATGTCCACGCTCGAGCACCAGCCAGCCACCTCCGCCGCGGCGCCCGTCGCCGCGCGCGGCCTCACGCGCCGCTACGGCGAGGGCGAGGCGGCCGTGCAGGCGCTGCGCGGCGTCGACATCCAGGTGGCCAAGCAGGAGCTCGTGGCCGTGATGGGGCCCTCCGGCTCGGGCAAGTCGACGCTGATGCACCTGCTGGCCGGGCTCGACAAGCCCACCGAGGGGACCGTCACGATCGCCGGCACCGAGCTCGGCACGCTCGACGACGCCGCGCTCACGCGCCTGCGCCGCGAGCACATCGGCTTCATCTTCCAGTTCTTCAACCTGCTGCCGATGCTCGACGTGGACGAGAACGTCACGCTGCCGCTGGCGATCGCCGGCGAGCGCGCCGACAAGGCCTGGCTCGAGCAGCTGATCGGCGAGGTCGGCCTGGCCGGGCGCCGCAGCCACCGCCCCGCCGAGTTGTCCGGGGGCGAGCAGCAGCGCGTCGCGATCGCGCGCGCGCTGATCACGCGCCCCACCGTGCTGCTCGCCGACGAGCCCACCGGCAACCTCGACTCCAAGACCGGCGGCGAGATCCTCGAGCTGATGCGGCGCTCCGTCGACTCCTACGGCCAGACGCTGGTGATGGTCACCCACGACCCGCGCGCCGCCGCGATCGCCGACCGCACGCTGTTCATCGCCGACGGCCTGATCGTCAAGGAACTGGCCGGCGCCAGCGCCGCCGAGGTGCTGGCGGTGATGGGCGAACTGAGCTCGTGAGCGCCGCCGCCAGGAGCCGGCGGCCATGACCCGCGTGGTGCTCAAAGGCCTCGCCGCGCGCAAGCTGCGGGTGCTGCTCACCGCCGCCGCGATCGTGCTCGGCGTGGCCATGATCAGCGGCACCTACATCCTCACCGACACCATCAAATCGGCCTTCGGCACGCTCTTCACCGAAGTCTACAAGCGCACCGACGTGCTGGTCTCCGCCAAGAGCGCGATCAGCGAAAACGAAGAAGCCGAACACAACAACCGCGGCTCCGCCCCCGCCTTCTCCGAATCGCTGCTGGCGAAGGTGCGCGCGCTGCCCGGCGTGAAGGAGGCCCAGGGCGGCGTCTCGGCCACCGCCGAACTGGTCGGGCGCAACGGCAAGACGCTGGCGGTGGGCGGCTCGCCCGGGCTCGCCTTCAGCGTGCACCCGCACGGCGACCAGCGCTTCAACCCGCTCAAGCTGGCCGCAGGCAGCTGGCCAGCGGGGCCGGGCGAGGTCGCGATCGACGCCAACACCGCCGAACGCCACCACTACCGCCTCGGCGAAACGATCGGCGTGGTCGCGCGCGGCGCCGAGCAGCACATGCGCATCGTCGGCATCGTCACGATCGGCGGCGCCAGCTCGCTCGGCGGCACCACAATCGCGCTGTTCGACTTCGCCTACGCGCAGAAGCTGTTCGGCGTCGCCGGCAAGCTCACCTCGATCTCGATCGCCGACAAGCCCGGCTACACGCCCGCGCGCGTGGTGCGCGAAGTGCGCCCGCTGCTGCCGCCCAACGCGCAGGCCAAGACCGGGGCCGCCCAGGCCAAGCAGGCCACCAAGAACACCAGCGGCTTCCTGTCGATCTTCCAGGACTTCCTGCTCGCCTTCGCCGGCGTCGCGCTGTTCGTCGGCAGCTTCGTGATCGCCAACACGATCTCGATCACGATCGCGCAGCGCACGCGCGAGCTGGCCACGCTGCGCACGCTCGGCGCCACCCGCCGCCAGCTGCTGCGGGCGGTGCTGCTGGAAGCGGTCGTGGTCGGCCTGCTCGCCTCGCTGATCGGCCTGTTCCTCGGGCTGGCGCTGGCCAAGGGCCTGAACTCCCTGTTCGTGTCCTTCGGCATCGACCTGCCCCAGGCGGCCACCGTGTTCGCCGCGCGCACCGTGATCGTCTCGCTGCTCGTCGGCGTCGCCATCACCACGCTCGCCGCCCTGCGCCCCGCGATCCGCGCCACGCGCGTGCCGCCGATCGCCGCCGTGCGCGAGGGCGCCGCGCTGCCGCCATCGCGCTTCGCGCGCTTCGGCTCCTACGCCGCCAGCGCCACGCTCGGCGTGGCCGTGGCGCTGATGCTGATCGGCCTGTTCGTCAGCTCGCTGTCCACCGGCGCGCGCCTGATCGCGATCGGCGTCGGCGCCGCCGGCGTGTTTCTGGGCGTGGCCATGCTCGCGCGCACGCTGGTGCCGCCGCTGGCGCGCGTGCTCGGCTGGCCCGCCACCAGGCTCGGCGGCGCCGCCGGCGCGCTCGCGCGCGGCAACGCCATCCGCGACCCCACCCGCACGGCCTCCACCGCATCCGCGCTGATGATCGGGCTGGCGCTGGTCACGCTCGTCTCCGTGCTCGCCGCCGGGCTGAAGACGACCTTCGGGCGCTCCGTGGACGAGCTCTTCCACGCCGACTACGCGATCACCGCCACCAACAACTTCTCCCCCATCCCCACCGCCTCCGCCGAAGCCGTCGGCAAGGTGCCCGGCGTGCAGGTGGTGGCCGCGGTGCGCGCCGGCTCGGGCCGCGCCTTCGGCAAGGAAATCAGCGTGAGCGGCGTCGAAGGGCAGATCAGCAGGGTCGTGAAGGTGCGCTGGCAGCACGGATCGCCGGCCGTGCCCGGCGAGCTCGGCCGCGAAGGCGCCTTCGTCGCCAAGGAATACGCCAAAGAACACCATCTCCACGTGGGCTCGCGGCTGTCGGTGCAGACCCCCCTCGGCAACACCATGGAACTCGTCCTGCGCGGCGTCTTCGCGCCCCCCAAGGGCGGCTCCCCCTACGGCGACGTCACGATCTCCACCGCCCTGTTCGACGACGAATACCAGAGCCCGCAGAACGTCTTCGCGTTCGTCGACGTCGCCGGCGGCGCCACGCCCGCCAACACGCGCATGCTCGAACGCGCGCTCACCTCCTACCCCAACGCCAAGATCCAGACCGAGAGCCAGTTCAAGAAGAACCAGGAGAAAGGCATCGACACGCTGCTCAACCTGCTCTACGTGCTGCTGTCGCTGTCGATCCTGGTGAGCATCTTCGGCATCGTCAACACGCTCGTGCTGACCGTGTTCGAGCGCACGCGCGAGCTCGGCATGCTGCGCGCCGTCGGCATGACCCGCCGCCAGCTGCGGCGTATGATCCGCCACGAGAGCGTCATCACCGCGCTGATCGGCGCCGCGCTCGGCATCCCCCTCGGGATCGTGCTCGCCCTGATGGTCGGCCAGGCGATCGAATACCCCGCCTTCACGATCCCCGTCGGCACGCTCGTCGTGTTCGTCATCGCGGCCGTCATCGCCGGCCTCGTGGCCGCGATCCTGCCGGCGCGCAGAGCCTCGCGGCTGAACGTGCTCGCCGCGCTGCAGTACGAGTAGACGCCAGCGGCGCGGGCGCCGGCGCCGCGCCCCGGCGCGCAGGGCCACGCCGGGTGGATCCACCCGGCGCGCCCTCGATATCTAGATCTTCTTCATCGCGTGCGCCGTCAGCACCGCCGCGCGGGCGCACGGGTCCTTGATCTTGCGGAAGGACAGCGTCGAGCCCTTGAACTTGTATTCGTAGACGCCGGCGGGCTTGCAGCTGCCGGGGCCGTGCAGCGTGATCCTCGCGCCCGACAGCGAGTAGGTGCCGTGCCCGGTGATGTTGTAGGGCGCCACCAGCGTGAAGCGGCCTGGGTAGAAGCTGATCTTGTAGGTGCCGTCGAGCGTGCCGGCGCTCTTCACCGTCGTCTCGTAGGTGCCCGACAGGCTCCGCGAGGCGCTCGCGACGGCGACCGGGACGGCGGCGAGGACGGCGGCGAGGACGATGGCGCGGCGCAGGTGTCTCATGGCTGTGCTCCCTCCTGGGCGGTGGTCATGCGATTAGCTCGCTCTTGCGTTGGCGCGCCGCGACGACTGCATCACCGCTCCGGCCGTGAGCTGCTCGGCGTCCTGCAGCGGCGCACGCTCAATTCTGCCAGCCCAGGCCGCCGCCGTGGGCTGCTCCCCCAGTCCGAGCGCGCGCGCCACGCGCTCGCGCGTCTGCGCCGGCTCGATCACCGCGTCCACCGCGCCGCCGCGCAGCGCCGCCTCCAGCGACAGGTTCTCGCGGGCGTAGTGGCGCGCCAGCCGGCCGCGCAGGTCGCCGCTGCGCGGCGCCAGCAGCCGGCGCGCGTGGATGATCTCGACGGCCGCCTCGGCGCTCATGATGCCGATCTCCGCCTGCGGCCAGCAGAAGCACGCGTCGGCCCCGAGGCCCTTGGAGTTCATCGTGATGAAGGCGCCGCCGAAGGCCTTGCGCACGATCACCGTCACGCGCGGCACGCGCGCGCCGGCGAAGGCGCGCAGCAGGCTCGCGCCGTGCGCGATCACGCCCGCCGCCTCCTCCCTGCTGCCCGGCATGAAGCCCGGCGTGTCGGCCAGCACCAGCATCGGGATGCCGAAGGCGTCGCAGGTGTTGATGAACTTCGCCGCCTTCTGCGAGGCCTGCACGTCGATGATGCCGCCGCGGTAGCGCGCCTGGTTGGCGATCACCGCCACCGGATGGCCCTCCAGGCGCGCGAAGCCCACCACCATGTTGCGCGCCCAGCGCTCCTGCACCTCCAGCAGGCGCCCCGCGTCCACCAGCCGCGCGATCAGCTCGCGCACGTCGTAGTAGCTGCGGCTGCGCGCCGGCAGCACCTCGCCCGGATCGCCCGCGGCGGGGTCCTCGGGCTGCGCCCACCGCGGCGCCTGCGAGGCGTTCTGGGGCAGGTGGTCGAGCAGCTCGCGCAGTAGCGCGATCGCGTCCGCGTCGTCGCCCGCGAGGAAGTCGCACACGCCGTTGCGCGCGTGCACCTTGGTGCCGCCGAGCGCCGCCGCCGTCACCTTCTCGCCGAGCGCCAGCTTGACGATGCGCGGTCCCGTCAGGAACATCGAGGACTTCTCGGTCATCACCACGAAGTCGGTCAGCGCCGGCGAGTAGCAGCCGCCGCCCGCCGACACGCCCGTGATCACCGAGACCTGCGGCGCGCGCCCCGCCAGCGCCACGTTCTCGTAGAAGATCCGCCCGAAGCCGCCCAGCGCCGCCGCGCCCTCCTGCAGGCGTGCGCCCGCGGACTCGAGGAAGCCCACCACCGGCACGCCCGCGCTGCGGCTGTGGCGCAGCGCGCGCACGATCACTTCCGCCTCCGCCACGCCCACCGCCCCGGCTGCGATCGAGGAGTCCTGGGCGTAGCACACCACCGGCCTGCCCGCCACGCGGCCCCAGGCGGCCTGCACGCCCACCTCGCGACCGACCGGCAGCGACGCCGGCTCCAGCGGCTCCAGGCTGCGCGGGTCGCACAGCCACTCCATGCGCTGCTGCGACAATGGCCGATCCGTTTGCGAAGACAGCGACGACACGACGGTTTAGGTGGGAGCGCCCCCCGCGCTACGTAGATAGCCGACGGTGCTGCCCTGACCCGAGTGTCCGGCTGTCCTCAGCGAACGCATCCGGCGTCCTGAGCAGGGATAGCCAGCCCAACGTTAGGTCGACGCGGCGGCCGCGGTCAATCCTGTCTGCACCTTTGGGCAACGTTGACTTTCTGCGCTTGACCGGCTTCACTGGGTGGCTCAAAGTCCGCCGCACAGTCCGCAGTCTTTGGCTGTCTCTCCATGGAGGGAGACGCATATACGGGGGGCCGTAGCTTTGTTCGACTACATCGTTTTGTGCCCCACCGGCTCTCCGGACCCGGGGGTTCCGATAGCAGCCAGCCGGGCCGGCGCGCTCGGCGTGGTCAGCTTCGAGCTGACCGACGACCTCGAGGCCGCGCTGGCGCAGCTCGCGCGCCTGTGCGAGCTCGGCCGGGGACGCCGCGGAGCGCTGGTGGACCGGCCGCAGGCGCTGGAGGCCGTTCTGGGCGCGGGCCTCGACGGGCTGGACACGATCCTGCTCGGCCTCGGCGGCTTCTCCGAGGACGCGCTCGAGGGCGCCGTCGCGCGCGTGCACGAGGCCGGCCTGAAGGCCTACGCGGTCGCCACCGGCATCGAGCACGCGCTTGCGGCCGCGGCCGCCGGCGCCGATGCGATCATCGCCAAGGGGCACGAGAGCGGCGGCTGGATCGGCGAGGAGGGCGCGTTCGTGCTCTGCCAGCGGCTCGTGCAGGCGCTCGCGACCAGCTCCGGTGACGACGCTTCCCCGCAGGGGCCGCTGCCGGTGTTCGTGCAGGGCGGCATCGGCCTGCGCACCGTCGCCGCCGCCCACGTCGCCGGCGCCGCCGGCGTCGTGCTCGACGCGCAGCTGCTGCTCGCGCGCGAGTCGCCCGCGCCCGCCGCGCTGCGCAAGACGCTCGCAGCGCTCGACGGCAGCGAGACCGCCGCGCTCGGCGAGGAGCTGGGCGCGAGCTTCCGCATCCACAGCCGGCCGGGGTTGCGCGGCGCCGAGCTGCTGCGCGCCGCCGCATCGTCCCTGGAAGGGGAGCGTGAGATCGAGGCCGGCGAGGGCGCGCGCGAGCGCTGGCGCGCGGCCGTGCGCACGCACGCCAGCGCCGCCGGCGCCGACGCCGCGCTGCCGCTCGGGCAGGACGCCGCGTTCGCCGCCGAGCTCGCACGGCGCTTCGGCACCGTCGCCGGCATCCTCGACGGGCTGCGCGCCGCGCTCGAGGCGGCGTGCGCCACGCTCGCCGCCGGCAACCCCCTGGCCGAGGGCGCCGGCGTGTCCGGCGCGCACCGCACGCGCTACCCGATCGTGCAGGGCCCGATGACCCGCGTCAGCGACCGCGCCGAGTTCGCCGCCGCCGTCGCCGAGGGCGGCGCGCTGCCGTTCCTCGCGCTCGCGCTGATGCGCGGCCCCGACGCCGACAGGCTGCTGGCGCGCGCCGGCGAGCTGGCCGGCGATCGCTCCTGGGGCGTCGGCGTGCTCGGCTTCGTGCCCGCGGAGCTGCGCGCCGAGCAGCTGGCGGTCGTGCGCGCCCACCGCCCGCCGTTCGCGCTGATCGCCGGCGGGCGGCCCAGCCAGGCGCGCGAGCTGGAAGCGGAGGGGATCGAGACCTACCTGCACGTGCCCTCGCCGCAGCTGCTGCGCCTGTACCTGCGCGAAGGCGCGCGGCGCTTCGTGTTCGAGGGCCGCGAGTGCGGCGGGCACGTCGGCCCGCGCACCAGCTTCGTGCTGTGGGACAGCGTGCTCGGCGTGCTCGAGGAGGATCTTCCGGGCGACGCCTCCGACGTCCAGATCCTGCTCGCCGGCGGCGTCCACGACGCGCGCTCCGCCGCGATGGCCGCCGCCGCCACAGCCGCCGCCAGCGCGCGCGGCGCGCAGGTCGGCGTGCTGATGGGCACCTCCTACCTGTTCACCCGCGAGGCCACCGAGTGCGGCGCCATCACGCCGCTGTTCCAGCAGGCCGCGATCGCCGCCTCCGACACCGCCCTGCTGGAGAGCGGGCCCGGCCACGCCACCCGCTGCCTGCCCTCGCCGTTCGTGGAGCAGTTCTACGCCGAGCGCCGGCGGCTGCGCGAGACCGGCCTCGACGCCGAGGAGCTGCGCGGCCAGCTCGAGCAGCTCAACATCGGACGCCTGCGCATCGCCTCCAAGGGCAAGGACCGGGGCGAGGACCGGGAGCTCGTCGAGGTCGACGCCGCCGAGCAGTGGGAGCGCGGCATGTACATGATCGGCCAGGTCGCCGCCATGCACGACGCCGTCACCACCGTGGCCGAGCTGCATAGCGAGATCTCCGACGGCAGCAGCGAGCTGCTGCGCGCGCTCGCGCCGGCGCCCGCGCGCCGCCCCGCCGCCCCGGCGCCGCCGCCCGCGGACGTCGCCATCGTCGGCATGGCCTGCATCCTGCCCGGCGCGCCCGACGTGCAGACGCTGTGGGCCAACATCCTCGACAAGGTCGACGCCATCGGCGAAGTGCCGCCCGAGCGCTGGGACTGGCGCGTGATGTTCGACCCCGACCCCGCCGCGCGCGACAAGGTGTACTCGCGCTGGGGCGGCTTCATCGACCCCGTCGAGCTCGACCCGCTGGCGCTCGGCATGCCGCCCAGGTCGCTCGAGTCGATCGAGCCCTTCCAGCTGCTGGCGCTGCTGTGCGCGCAGGCCGCGCTGCGCGACGCCGGCTACGCCACCCGCCCGTTCGAGCGCGAGCGCACCTCGGTGATCCTCGGCGCCGGCGGCGGCGGCGCCGACAAGTCGGTCGGCTACACCGTGCGCTCCGCGCTGCCCTCGCTGCTCGGCGACGCCGAGCCGGAGCTGCAGCAGCGGATCTTCGAGCGCCTGCCGGAGTGGACCGAGGACAGCTTCGCCGGCCTCTTGATGAACGTCGCCGCCGGGCGCATCGCCAACCGCCTGGACTTCGGCGGCACCAACTACACCGTCGACGCCGCCTGCGCCTCCTCGCTGTCCGCCGTCGGCCAGGCCACGCGCGAGCTGCAGATGGGCACCAGCGACATGGCCCTCGCCGGCGGCGTCGACGCGATCCAGAACCCGTTCGCCTACCTGTGCTTCGCCAAGACGCACGCGCTCTCGCCCAGCGGGCGCTGCCGGCCGTTCGACGCCGCCGCCGACGGGATCGCCATCAGCGAGGGCTTCGCCACGATCGTGCTCAAGCGCCTGGCCGACGCCGAGCGCGACGGCGACCGCATCTACGCCGTCATCCGCGGCGTCGGCGCCGCCAGCGACGGCCGCGACCGCAGCCTCACCGCGCCGCGTCCCGAGGGCCAGATGCGCGCGCTGCGCCGCGCCTACGCCCAGGCGCGCTTCTCGCCCGACACGGTGGAGCTGGTGGAGGCCCACGGCACCGGCACCGTCGCCGGCGACGGCGCCGAGATCAAGGCGCTCGGCACCGTCTTCCGCGAGCACTCCGAGCGGCGCCAGTGGTGCGCCGTCGGCTCCGTCAAGTCGATGATCGGGCACACCAAGGCGACCGCCGGCGTGGCCGGCGTGATCAAGGCCGCGCTGTCGCTGCACCACCGCGTGCTCGCGCCCACGATCGGCGTCAGCGAACCCAACCCCAAGGCCGACTTCCCCAACAGCCCCTTCTACGTCAACAGCGAGGCGCGTCCCTGGCTGGCCAGCGAGCAGCACCCCCGCCGCGCCGGCGTCAGCGCCTTCGGCTTCGGCGGCACCGACTTCCACATCGTGCTCGAGGAGCACCAGGGATCGTTCGTCGCGCCCGACGCCGCCGTCACGCGCTGGCCCGCCGAGCTGCTGCTGATCGCGGGCGCCGGCGAGGAGCTGCCGGCCGCGCTCGAGCGGCTGCAGGCGAGGCTCGCCGGGGACGAGCAGCTCGCGCCGGCCGCGCTCGCACGCGAGCTGGCCGCGGCCGCCGCCGGCCGCGAGCGCGGCGCGCCCACGCTCGCGATCGTCGCCGACACGCGCGAGGACCTGCTCGCCAAGCTCGAGCGCGCACGCGAGCTGCTGGCGGGCGGCGCCGAGCGCATCGAGGAGCGCGAGGGCATCTACTTCCACGCGCGCCCGCCCGCCGCTCCCGCCCCGAAGGAGGACGGCTCCGCGGAGGCGGGCAAGATCGCCTTCCTGTTCCCCGGCCAGGGATCGCAGACGCTCGAGATGGGGCGCGAGCTCGCCATCGCCTTCCCCGAGGCGCGCGCGCAGTTCGAGCTCGCCGACCGCGTGCTCGCCGGCCGCTACGAGCGCCCGCTCAGCCGCTACGTGTTCCCGCCGCCCTGGTTCAGCGCGCAGGAGAAGCGCGCGCGCCAAGCCGAGCTGACCGACACGCACGTCGCACAGGCCGCGCTCGGCGCCACCGAGCTCGCCTGCCTGAGCGTGCTGCGGGCGCTGGGCGTCGAGCCCGAGCTCACCGCCGGGCACAGCTACGGCGAGTTCGCCGCGCTGTTCGCCGCCGGCGGCCTCGACGCGGAGACGCTGCTGCGCGTCTCCGAGGCGCGCGGGCGCTTCATGAAGGAGGCCGCCGAGGCCGAGGCCGGCGCCATGATCGCCGTGGAAGCGCCGCCGCAGGCGCTCACGCAGCTGCTCGAGGGCGGCGGCGTCGTCACCGCCAACCTCAACTCCCCCGCGCAGACCGTCCTGTCCGGCCCGCGCGAGCACGTCGAGGCGGCGCTCGAGTGGTGCCGCGAACGAGACATCGGCGCGCGCATGCTGCCCGTCGCCTGCGCCTTCCACTCCCCGCACGTCGCCGGCGCGCAGCAGCGGCTCGCCGAGACGCTCGCGCAGACCACGATCGCCACGCCGCGCATCCCCGTCTACTCCAACACCACCGGCGCCGCGCACGCGCCCGAGCCCGAGGCCGTCGGCGCGCTGCTGTCCGAGCACCTCAGCAGGCCGGTGGAGTTCGTGCGCGAGGTCGAAGCGATGTACGGCGACGGCGCGCGCGTGTTCGTCGAGGTCGGGCCGCGCTCCGTGCTCAGCGGGCTGGTCCCGCAGATCCTCGGCGAGCGCGAGCACGTCGCGATCCCGATCGAACGCTCCGGCCGGCCCGCGCTCGCCTCCCTCCTGCACTGCCTCGGCGCGCTCGCCGCCGCCGGCGTGCCGCTCGAGCTCGAGCGGCTGTGGCGCGGGCGTCCCGAGGCGCAAGCAGATCTGAGCAGCGACCGCCGCGAGACGGCGAGACCGGGCGCAGCCTGGCTCGTCGACGGCGGACGCGCCTGGCCCGCCGGCGCGCAGCGCGAGCCGGCGAGGCCGATCCAGGTACCCAATCAAGAGGAGAATGTCGTGATCAGGACGAGCACGAACGGCGGCGCGCTCGCCGCCGCCCCCAACCCGGAGCATCCCGGCGGCGCCGGAGCGCCCGCGCCCGCCGTCGTCGCCGCGGCCGTCGCACCGGCCGCTCCCGCGCCGCCCGCCGCAGGCCAGCAGCCCGCGCCGGCGCTCGGCGCCGCTGCGCCCGCGCCGCTGGCCGGCGACCGCGTCGCCGACGTGATCCTGCGCCACCAGGAAGTCATGCAGCAGTTCCTGGACACCCAGCGCACGGTCATGCTCGGCTACCTCGGCGCCGCCGGAGCGCCGGGCGCAGCCCGTGCGGCCGGCGCGCTCGCGCAGCGTCCGGCGCCCGCGCTGCCCGCGCCCGCGCCAGCCGCGCTCTCGCCGCAGCCAGCGGTGCAGGCGCCGCCGCCGGCCCCTCACGCAGCCCAGCCCGTCGTTCAGGCGCCGCAGCCGGCCGTTCAGGCGGCGCAGGCGCCCGTTGCGCAGCAGCCCGTCGCGCAGGCGCCGCAGCCGGCCGCCGCGGCGGCTCCTGCGCAGGTTCCGGCCGCCGCCACCCCCGCGCCGGCGAGCAACGGCGCCGGCTCGGGCGCCAGCGGCGCGGCCTCGGCGGCGATGAGCCGCGAGCAGATCGCCGAGCGGCTGCTGGCGCTCGTCAGCGAGCGCACCGGCTATCCGGCCGACATGCTCTCGCTCGACGCCGACCTCGAGGGCGACCTCGGCATCGACTCGATCAAGCGGGTGGAGATCGCCGGCACCTTCACGCAGAGCCTCGATGAGGCCGACCGCGAGTCGATCGACATCGAGGAGCTGACGGCGGCGCGCACGCTCACCGCCGTGATCGACGCGCTCGAGGCGGCGCTCGCCGGCTCCGCCTCCGGGGGCCCGCCGGGGGAGCCGGTGCTGGAGGGCCAACGCCCTTTTGATCGCGAGCCGGCCGAGCAGGAGCGCATCGGCCGGCTCGTCGTGCAGGCAGCGAGCGCTCCCGCCATCACCGCGAGCGCCGGGCTGCGCCCCGGCGGCGTGGTGGTGATCGTCGACGACGAGACCGGGGTGGGCGAGCAGCTCGCCGCGCTGCTGCAGGCGCGCGGCCAGCGCGCCGTGCGCGTCGGCGCCCAAGCCCGCCCCGGCGAGCGCGCACAGGCCGAGGAGCTGGCCGCGAGCCTCGCCGCGCAGGGCCCGGTGAGCGCACTCGTGCACCTCGCCGCGTTGGCCGCGCCCTCCCCGCAGGGGGAGCGCCCGCCCGCGTACGGCGGCCTCGACACGCTGTTCGCGCTCGTGCAGGCGCTGCGCGAGCAGCTCGAGGCCTGCGCGCAGGAAGGCGGCGCCGCGCTGCTCGCCGCCACCCGCCTCGGCGGCGCCTTCGGGGTGGACCGGAGCGCCTCCGGGCCGGACGGCGAGGTTGGCACGGGGGATGGCGCGCCGCATGCGGCCGCCGCCGGCGGCGCGCTGCACGGCTTCCTCAAGACCGCCGCGCTGGAGTGGCCCGCGGTGCGCGTCAAGGCGGTCGACCTGCCCGAGCCGGCCGGGCGAGAGGCCGAGCTGGAGGCCGAGCGGGCCGGGCGGGACGCCGAGCTGCTGCTGGCCGAGCTGAGCGCGGCCGACGGCCTCGTCGAGGTCGGCTACCGCGACGGACGGCGCACGCAGCTGGAGGTGGTGCCCACCCCGCTCGGCGGGCGCCAGGGCGAGCTCGAGCTCGACGAGCGCAGCGTGGTGCTCGTCACCGGCGGCGCGCGGGGCATCACCGCGCGCGCCGCGCTGATGCTGGCCGAACGCCACCGCCCCAAGCTCGTCCTGGTGGGGCGCACCAGCGACGAGCCCGAGGACGAGGCCACCGCCGGCCTCAGCGAGCTCTCCGAGCTGCGCGAGGCGATGATCGCCGCGCGGCGCGCCGACGGCCGGCCGCTCACCCCGGCGCTGGTCGAGAAGGACTGCGCGCGCATCATGCAAGCGCGCGAGGCGCGCGAGAACCTCGCGCTGATGAGGCAGGCCGGCTCGCAGGTCGAATACCTGATCTGCGACGTCTCGGACCCCTCCGCCTTCGGCGAGCTGATCGACTCCGTGTACGCCGAGCACGGCCGCATCGACGGCGTGCTGCACGGCGCCGGCGTGATCGAGGACAAGCTGATCCGCGACAAGCAGCCCGACTCGCTCGCGCGCGTGCTCGCCACCAAGGCCGGCGCCGCGCGCACGCTCGCCGAGCGCCTGCGCCCCGAGGAGCTGCGCTTCCTCGTGTTCTTCAGCTCCGTGTCCGGGCGCTTCGGCAACAGCGGCCAGGCCGACTACGCCGCCGCCAGCGAGGTGCTGGGCAAGCTCGCGCACGAGCTCGACGCGCGCTGGCCGGGGCGCGTCGTCTCGATCGACTGGGGGCCGTGGCGCTCCGCCGGCATGGTCTCGGAGTGGCTCGAGCAGGAGTTCGCGCGCCGCGGCGTCGCCCTGATCGCCCTCGAGCAGGGCTGCACGATGCTCTACGAGGAGCTCGCCCGCGGGCGCAAGGGCGAGAGCGAGATCGTGATCGGCGCCGCCACCGGCCTGGCCGGGGACGACGCCGCCGCCGCGAGCACGGGGGCCGTCGCCGCGGCTGCGCAGCCCGCCGCAGCCGCAGAGCCCGCCGCGGCCGCACAACGCGCCGGCGCCGGCGCATCCGAGCGCACGCGCGAGCTGCCGCTGCTCGCCGGCGCGGAGATCGTGCCGGGCGATCAGGCCGACGCGCCCGCCGGCGCGCTGCGCGCGCGCTACACGTTCTCGCTCGAGCGCGACCGCTACCTCGACCACCACCGCATCGACGGCCGCCCCGTGCTCCCGTTCGCGGTCGCGATGGAGCTGATGGCGCAGGCGGCCGTGGCGGCCAGCCCCGGCCGCGCCGTGCACGGCCTGCGCGAGATCCGCCTGTTCGACGGCGTCGCGCTCGACGACGACGCGCCGCGCACCGTCCAGATCGACGTCGCCCCGCAGGCGGGCGGGGCCGCACCGCGCACGGGCGGGAAGGCGGGCGCGAGCGGCCGGGCCGAGGAGCTGCTCGTCACGATCTCCCCGCTCGAGCCCGCGCCGAGAGGGCGATGGGCGCGCGCGCACTACCGCTCACGGGTCACGCTGCGCGAGCCCCGCGCGGCGGGCGCCACCGGCATCGCCGGCGGCGCGGTCGCGCCGCCGGCGCCGCTCGAGGACGCCCCCGCCTTCCCCACCACGATCGAGGACGCCTACCGCGAGCTGCTCTTCCACGGCCCGCTGTTCCAGGGCATCGCCGCGATCGAGCGCATCGACGAGCGCGGCGCGAGCTCGCTGCTGCTGCCCTCGCACGCCGGGCGCTGCGTGCAGGGCGCCGACGGCCTGGGCTGGCTGCTCGACCCTGTGCTGCTCGACAGCGCCCTGCAGGTGCAGGTGCTGTGGGCGCGCCTGCAGTGGGACGTCACGCTGCTGCCCGCCGAGATCGACGCCTGCACCCGGCTCGGCGAGCTGCCCGCCGACGGGCCCGTGCGCCACGAGCTGCGCATCCGCGCCGAGAGCAAGCCGCCGCTGTGCAACACCGACCACTGGTTCTACGCCCCCGACGGCCGGCCCGTGGCGGTGATGCAGGGCGTCGTCGGGGTCGGCGCGCAGAAGCTCAACCGCCTCGCCGGAGCCAAGCAGTGACGACGCCCGGCGTGGCCATCGTCGGCATGGCCTGCCTGTTCCCAGGGGCGGGCGACGTCGACGCCTACTGGCGCAACATCTGCGCCAAGGTCGACGCCACCTCCGACCCGCCGCCGGAGGCGTGGGATCCCGACGTCTACTGGGACCCCGAGTTCGCCGACGAAGACCGCACCTACTGCAAACGCGGCGGCTACCTCGGCGCGATGGCCAAGTTCGCCCCGCTGGAGCACGGCGTGCCGCCCGTCGCCGTCGGCGGCGAGCCCGACCAGTGGCTCGCGCTGCAGGTCGCGCGCGACGCGCTGCTCGACGCCGGCGCCGGCGAGCTGCCCGAGGAGGTGCGCGCGCGCACCGCCGTGATCCTCGGCAAGGGCACCTACCTCAACGGCGGCAACGCCATCGCCGTGCAGCGCATGCTCGTCGTCGGGCAGACGATCGACCTGCTGCGCCAGCTCGAGCCGCAGCGCTCCGAGGAGAGCCTCGCGCGCCTGCGCGCCGAGCTCGAGGCCGTGCTGCCGCCGCTCGGCCCCGAGACCGTGCCCGGCCTGATCCCCAACATCATCGTCGGGCGCATCGCCAACCGCCTCGACCTGATGGGCCCCGCCTACACCGTCGACGCCGCCTGCGCCTCCTCGCTCGTCGCCGTGCAGCACGCCGTGCGCGACCTGCTCTCAGGCGACGCCGACCTCGCCGTCGCCGGCGGCTCGCAGGTGTGGATGCCGGTCGCCACGCTCAACGTCTTCTGCCGCCTCGGCGCGCTCTCGCGTCGCGGCCAGCTGCGCGCCTTCGACGCGCTCGCCGACGGCACGCTGCTCAGCGAGGGCATCGGCGCCGTCGTGCTCAAGCGCGTGCCCGACGCCGTCGCCGACGGCGACCGCATCTACGCCGTCATCCGCGGCGTCGGCGTCGCCAGCGACGGGCGCGGCCTGTCCGTGATGGCGCCGCGCGCCGAGGGCGAGGAGACCGCGCTGCGCCGCGCCTATGAGGCCGCCGGCGTCTCCCCGTCCACCGTCGGGCTGATCGAGGCCCACGGCACCGGCACGCCCGTCGGCGACGCCACCGAGGTGCACGCGCTCACGCAGGTCTTCGGCGAGCGCCACGGCGGGCTGCCGCGCACCGCGCTCGGCACCGTCAAGAGCATGATCGGGCACACCATCCCCGCCGCCGGCGTCGCCGGGCTGATCAAGACCGCGCTCGCGCTGCACCACCGCGTGCTCCCCCCCACCCTCAACTGCGAGCAGCCCAACCCCGAGCTCGGCCTCGAGCGCTCGCCCTTCTACGTCAACACCGAGACCCGCCCCTGGATCCACGGCGCCGCCACGCCGCGGCGCGCCGGCATCAACGCCTTCGGCTTCGGCGGCATCAACGCCCACGCCGTGCTCGAGGAGTGGCAGGGCGACCCCCAGACGCCCCACGCCGACCACCGCCCGCCCTGGGACAGCGAGCTGTGCCTGCTGCAGGCCGACTCGCCCGCCGCGCTCGCCGACGCCGCCGCCGAGCTGCACGACGCCCTCTCCGCGCAGCACGAGCTGCCGCTAGCCGACCTGGCGTTCACGCTGCAGCAGTCGCTTGGCGCCAGCGCGCAGCCGCGCCGCCTCGCGATCGTCGCCTCCTCGATAGAAGATCTGCAGAAGAAGCTCGCCGTGGCGAGCGAGAAGCTGCGCAAGGACCCCGACAAGCGCATCAAGACCACGTCCGGCATCTACTGCGAGCCCCAGCCGCTCGGCCCCGACGCCAAGGTGGTGTTCGTGTTCCCCGGCGAGGGCGCGCAGTACCCCAACATGCTCGCCGACCTGTGCCTGCACTTCGAGGAGGCGCGCGCGGTGTTCGACCGCATCGACCGCCTGTACGCCGACCACCCCCGCGGCGAGCTGCTCAGCGACTGGGTGTTCCCGCGGCCCGCCTTCTCCGAGGAGGAGCGGGCGCGCGCCGAGGCGCGGCTGATGGAGCTCGACATCGCCGTCGAGGCGGTGCTCACCGCCAACGCCGCCGCGTATGCCGTGCTCAGCCGGCTGATCGGGCGCTGCGACGCGTTGCTCGGCCACAGCTCCGGCGAGCACTCCGCCGCCATGGCCGCCGGCGCGCTCGACCTCGACACCGACGAGCGCCTGGCCGCCTTCTGCCACGGGCTGTACGCCTCCTACGCCGACGCCGCCGAGCGCCACGAGGTGCCCGCCGCCGTGCTGCTCGCGATCGGCTCAGACGCCGAGACCGCCAGGCGCATCGCCGCGCAGGCCGGCGGGGAGCTGTACCTGGCGATGGACAACTGCCCGCACCAGGTCGTGCTCGTCGGCGAGGCGCAGGCCAGCGCGCGGGCGCGCCAGATCGCCACCGACGAGGGGCTGATGTGCGAGCTGCTCCCCTACGACCGCGCCGTGCACACGCCCATGTTCGCCCCCTTCGCCGAGGACCTGCGCGCGATCTTCGCCGGCATGCCCGTGCGCTCGGCCGACAGGCCGCTGTGGTCGTGCACCACCGCCTCCCCCTACCCCGAGGACCCTGCCGCGATCCGCGAGCTGCTGGTCGAGCACTGGACCGCGCCCGTGCGCTTCCGCGAGACGATCGAGGCGCTGCACGACGACGGAGCGCGCGTGTTCGTCGAGGCCGGCCCCCGCGGCAACATGACCTCGTTCGTGGAGGACATCCTGCGGGGGCGCGACGCCGTCGCCGTCGCCGCCGACGTGCGCCGCCGCTCCGGCACCGCGCAGCTGTGCCACCTCGCCGGCATGCTCGCCGCCCACCACGTCGAGCTGAACCTCGGCTACCTGTTCGAGCAGCGCCGCGCGCGCCTCGTCGACTGGCGCTCGCCCGCCCCGAGCGAGCACGCCGGCCGCACCCTCGAGATCCCGCTGTCCACCGCCTGGCCGATGCTGCGGCTGGGCGAGGACGCGCTCGAGCGGCTGCGCCACGGCGACGCCCACGAGCCCGCGCACAACGGAGCAGCACCGGAGCCCAACGGCCTCCTCCAGGCTCACGGCCACACGGAGGCCGCCGTCGACGAGCCCGACCCACCTCCCGCTCGCGCATACGAGAACGCCAACGGCCACGCCGCGCCCGCCGTGCCCGCGCTTGCCATGCCAGCGCCCGCCGTCGCGCCCGACCCGCTCCTGCCCACCGCGCAGGCGCTCCTCGACGAGGGCTCCGCGGCCGCGCTCGAGGGCTATCTCGCCACCATGCAGCAGTTCCTGCATGCCAACGAGGAGGTGATGCACGCCTACCTGCAGGGCGCCGCGGCGGAGCTCGTGCCGGCGCCCGCGCCCGCGACGGCGCCAACGTCGGCACCCGAGGCCGGCGGGCAGCCGGCCGCGCACCCGCTGCTGGGCACGATCGTCAGCTGCGAGCCCGAACGCGAGCTCGTGGCGCGGCGCGTGTTCGACCCGCGCCAGGACCGCTACCTGCTCGACCACACGCTCGGGCGCCAGGTCTCCCGCAGCGACCCCGAGCTGCACGCGCTCGCGCTGATGCCGTTCGCGATGAGCATCGAGATCCTGGCCGAGGCCGCCGCCCGCCTGCTGCCGGGCCTGCTCGTCACCGGCCTGCGCGACGTGCGCGCCCACCGCTGGCTGGCCTTCGCCGAGGCGCCGCAGACGCTCGAGTTGAGCGCCAGCCGGCTGGACGGCGCGGCGCCCGCGGAGGGCGACGGGCCGGGACAGGGCGGCTGCGAGCGGGTGCGGGTGCAGCTGCGCAACCTCGACGAGGGCGCGCTCGGCGGCCAGCCGGTGGTGGAGGGCACGGTGCTGCTCGCCGGCGCCTACGCGCAGGCGCCCGCGCCGCTGCAGGTCGCGCTCGACGGCGGGCGCCCCTCGCGCTGGCCACCCGAGCAGCTCTACAGCGAGGCCATGTTCCACCAGCCGCTGTGGCAGGGCGTGCGCGAGGTCGAGCTCGTAGCCGCCGGCGCCGCGCGCGCGCGCCTGCAGGTGCTGCCGCGCGAGGGCATGCTCGCCGGCGCGGCGCGGCCCGAGTTCGCGCTCGATCCCGTGGCGCTCGACGCCGCCGGCCAGCTCGTCGGCTTCTGGACCGCCGAGATGCTGGAGAGCGCGCGCGTGGTCTTCCCCTTCCGGCTCGCCGCGCTCGACCTCTACGGCCCGCCGCTGCCGGCCGGCGAGCAGCTGTCGTGCAGCGCCGCGATCGAGCTCGAGGGCGAGCTGCTGGTGCGCGCCGACATCGACGTGCTCGAGGCTGGCGGGCGGCCGTGGATGCGGCTGTCGGGCTGGGAAGACAAGCGCTTCCCCGTGCCCGAGCGCTTCGCCGCGCTCGCCCACCCCTCGCGGCTCGAGCCGCTGTCGCAGCCCTGGCGCGAGCCGCTCGCCGCCTTCCCCGCCGACGCCCCGCTGCGCTGCCGCCAGCTGGACGCGCGCCTGCCGGGCGATCGCGGGCTGTGGATGCCAGTGTGGGCCGGGCGCGTGCTCGGCCGCCGCGAGCGCGAGCTGTTCGCGTCGCTGACGCTGCCCGAGGCGCGCAAGCTGGAGTGGCTGGCCGCGCGCACCGCCGCCAAGGAGGGCGTGGCCGAGCTGCTCGCCGCCTTCTACGGCATCGCGCTGCAACCCGCCGAGATCGAGATCCTGCCCGACGGGCGCGGCGCCCCCGTGGTCGCGATCGCCGGCCTCGACGCGGGCGTGCAGCTCCCCGCCGTCTCGCTCACGCACACGCACGGCCGCGCCGCCGCGCTGGTGGCGCTGCTCGGGCCCGGCGCGAGCGTCGGCATCGACGTCGAGCGGCTCACGCCGCGGCCGCCGGGCTTCGCCCAGGCCGCCTTCTCCGACGGCGAGCTCGCGTTGCTCCCGGAGCTCGGCGAGCGCTCGGGCGCACCCTCGCCGCAGGCCGAGGAGTGGCAGCTGCGCCTGTGGTGCGCGCGCGAGGCGGCCGGCAAGGCGCTCGGGCTCGGGCTGGGCGACGGGGGCGACGCGCCGCGGGTGTCCGCGCTCCAGCGCGAGCGCGAGCTTGCATCGGTGGACGTCAATAGCCACCATCTGCTTGTGTGGACCCGCCGCGTGGACGATCTGATCGTCGCCAGCACCGTCCACACCGACACGCCACTCGACGAGGAGCCATGGGAGGCCCGCCGATGACGACGCTTGACCCGCAGGTGCTGCAAGGAATCCTCGAGCTGCTCGAGGAAGCCCAGGGCGACTGGGAGTACGAGGGCGAGATCGGGCCCGAGACCCGCTTCGTCGCCGACCTCGGCCTGGAGTCGCTGGAGATCGTGGTGCTCTCCACGATGGTGCAGCAGCGTTACGGGCGCCTGCCCTTCCCGCAGTTCTTCGAGGAGATCGGGCAGCGCCCGGAGGACGAGCGCGACCTGTCCGTGGCCGAGCTCACCGCCTTCGTGTGCGAGCACCGCCAGCCCTCCGGCCAGCCCTCAGGCGTGGAGGCCTGAGATGGCGCCCACCGTCCTGATCGGGCTCGACGGAGCCACCTTCACGGTGCTCGACCCCTACATGCGCGCAGGGGTGATGCCCAACCTGGCCGCGCTCGACGCGCGCGGCACGCGCGCGGTGCTGCGCTCGATCATGCCGCCGCTGACGCCGCCCGCGTGGACCTCGCTGGTCACCGGCAAGCACCCCGGCCAGCACGGCATCTTCGACTTCTTCCAGAAGGAAGAGCCTGGCAGCGTGTACTTCTCCTTCGCCACCTCCCAGCAGGTCGGCACCTCCACGATCTGGACGCTCGCCTCAGAACAGGGCCGGCGCGTGATCTCGCTCAACTTCCCGCTCACCTTCCCGCCGCCGCCGGTCGAGGGCGCGATCGTGCCCGGCGGCATGATGCCCTGGCGCCAGCTGCGCCTCGGCACGCACCCCCCCGGCCTGTTCGAGCGCCTGCAGGAGCTGCCCGGCTTCAAGCCGCGCGAGATGCTCGACATGGAGCTCGAGATCAAGGCCATCGACGGCTGCCCCGAGGACGAGCTGGCCGAGTTCGTGGAACTGCACATACGCCGCGAGCAGCGCTGGGCGGAGGTGCTGGGCTACCTGATGGAGAACGAGCCCGCCGAGCTCACCGCGATCATGTTCGACGGCGTCGACAAGCTGCAGCACCTGTGCTGGCGCTTCATCGACCCCGCCTTCCGCCCCGCGCAGCCCAGCGACTGGGAGCGGCAGATGATCGAGCTGTGCGAGCGCTACTTCAACTCGCTCGACGCGCTGATCGGCGCCATCGTCGAGGCCGCCGGGGAGGACGCGACGGTCGTGTTCGCCTCCGACCACGGCTTCGGCCCCACCCAGGACGTCTTCCACGTCAACTCCTGGCTGGAGCGCAACGGGTACCTGTTCTGGGCCGACGGGCAGCGGCGCGACGAGCGCGAGGGGCGCGCCGACACCGACGTGGGCTTCGCGGAGATGACCCGCCACGTGCACGCGCTGGACTGGTCGCGCACCGTCGCCTACGCCGCCACGCCCTCCAGCCAGGGCATCCACCTGGTGGACCGCACGCCCGGCAGCGAGGAGCCGCTGCCCGCCGAGGTGCGCGCCAAGCTCACCGCGGAGATCGCGGCCAAGCTCAGAGAGGTGCGCCGCCCCCACGACGACGCGCAGCTCATCGAGGAGGTGTGGACGCGCGAGCAGGCCTTCTCCGGGCCCTTTGAAGCGCTCGGCCCCGACCTCTCGCTGGTGCTCGCCGACGGCGGCACGATGTCGATCCTCCCCTCCGAGACGGTCGTCGCGCGCCGGCCGGAGGCGCGCGGGCACCACCGCTGGGAGGGCGTCTTCCTCGCCCTCGGCCCCGGCATCCGCGCCGGCGCGCAGGTGCAGGAGCTGTCGATCGTGGACGTGGCGCCGCTGCTGCTGCACCGGGTCGGCCTGCCAGCCCCCGAGGACATGGCCGGCAGCGTCCCCGAGGCGATCTTCGAGCCGGGCGAGCTCGAGCGCGATCCCCCCCGCCGGGCGCCCGCCAGCGCGCCCACGCTCACGTCGAGCCCCGTGGCGGAAGCCGAGCTCGACCCCGAGGAGCAGGCCGCGGTGATGGAGCGCCTGCGCGCGCTGGGCTACGTCGAGTAAGCCGCGAGCTCCCCCGCCATGCCGAAGACGACGCTTCCCAACGGAGTTCGCATCCACTACCAGCAGCTCGGCGAGGGCCCCGACCTGGTGATGGTGCACGGCCTCACCGGCAACCTCGCCGTCTGGCACCTGCGGATCGTGCCCGAGCTCTCCGAGCGCTTCCGCGTGCTCACCTACGACCTGCGCGGCCACGGCCACAGCGACACGCCCCCCAGCGGCTACACGCCCGACGACATGGCCGGGGACCTGCTCGCGCTGCTCGACGCGCTCGAGCTCGAGCGCCCGCTGATCGCCGGCCACAGCTACGGCGCCGACGTCGCGCTCTACCACGCGCTCGCCCACCCCGAGCGCGTCAGCGAGGTGATCGCGATCGAGTCGGCGCTGCCGGCGCTCGAGGAGAGCCGCCGCCACGACGGCTGGGTCGGCTGGTCCTACTGGGCCAGCGCGCTGGAGCAGGCAGGACATCCGGTGCCGCCGGAGAAGCGCTCGGACATGCGCTACATGATCCGCGCCACGATCGACCTGCCCAAGCAGTGGGGGCCGCTGCGGGGGCTGCCGCGCAACCCCAAGCCGCTGCTGAAGCTGCTCGAAGAGACCACGCTGCCGGAGGACTACCGCAGGGTCGGCTCGCTCACGCTCGAGCGCGTCGGCGCGATCGACACGCCGGTCACGCTGATCTACACCGAGCGCTCCGCCTTCCTGCACTCCTACGAGTACCTGCTCGAGCACCTGCCGCACCCCAACGGCGTGCTGCTGCCGGCCACCGAATGGGGGCACTTCGGCCCGATGGAGCAGCCCGAGCTGGTCGCGCAGGCGATCGCCGCACGGCTCGAGAGCCCGGCGACGACGGCGGCGGGCGTGAAGGCGGCGGCGGGCGTGAAGGCGGCGGCCGGCGGCGAAGGCGCCGCGGCCGACGGCCGGCCCGCCGGCGCGCCGGGAGGCGCGGCGTGAGCTCGCGCGTGCTGTTCGCCGCGTGGCCCTTCCCCGGTCACCTGCTGCCCCAGATCGGCATCGCCCGCGCGCTGCGCGAGCGCGGCCACGAGGTCGCCTTCTACAGCGGCCCCTCGGCCCGCGCGCTGGTCGAGCAGGCGGGCTTCGAGCTGCACCCCTTCGAGCGCCTCAGCGAGCAGCGCGTCGAGCGCATCCTGCGCCCGGTCGACGGCAGCGGCCGGCGTGGCGGCCCGGCCGCCGTCAGGCTGCTCGGCCTGCTGCGCGAATGGCTGGTGGAGACGATGCCGGCGCAGATCGCCGACCTGCAGGAGCTGCTCGGAAGCCGGCGCGCCGACGTGATCGCCAGCGACGTGTCGATGTGGGCGCCCACGCTGGTGCTGTGGGAGGCCGAGCGCATCCCGACGGCGGCGTGCGCCACGCTGATGGGCCCCACGATTCCCGGCCCCGACGCCCCGGCCTTCGGGCTGCGCCCCGCCCGCACGCCGCTCGGGCGGCTCGGCATGGCCGCGCTGACCCGCTCGACCGAGCTGCTGGCCACGCAGAACCGCCGGCGCGTGGACCAGCTGCGCGCCCAGCACGGCCTGCGCCCGCTGGGCGAATCGATCAACCGCTACTTCGCGCGCCTGCCGCTGTACCTGGTGGGCAACGTGCGCGAGCTCGACTACGAACGGCGCGACCTGCCCGCCAGCGTGCACTACGTGGGGCCCTGCGCCTGGTATCCCGACGACGAGAGCACCGCGCGACGCCTCGAGCAGATCCCCTCCACGCGCCCGTGGGTGCACGTGACCGAGAGCACCACCGCCTCCGGCGAGCCGTTCCTGCTGCGCACCGCGATCGAGGCGCTCGCCGAGGAGCCGGTCGAGGTGATCGTCACCACCGGCCGCCAGCGCCGCGCCGACGTGCTCGACTGGCCGCCGCTGCCGGCCAACGTGCACGTCGCGCCCTGGCTGAGCCACGACCAGCTGATGCCGCGCTGCGCCGCGCTGGTCACGCTCGGCGGCACCTCCACGGTGCTCGCCGGCGCCGAGGCCGGCGTGCCGATGGTGCTCGTGCCGCACGCCTGGGACCGCCCCGACAACGCCCGTCGCGTCACCGAGACCGGCGCCGGCATCAGGCTGTCCGCACGCCACCTGAGCGCCGAGGAGCTGCGTGCCGGCGTCCGCAAGGTGCTCGACGATCCCTCCTACCGGCAGGCCGCGCGGCAGCTGGCCGCCGCGGTCGCCGCCGCGCCCGGACCCGGCCGCGCCGCCGAGCTGCTCGAGCAGCTCGCCGCGCGCCGGCCGGAACCCGCCGCGAAGGTGGCGGCATGAGCGCGCCCGCGCGAGCGGAGCGCGATGGCGCGCTCCCCGACCCCTTCGCAGCCGCCGGCGCGCGCCCGCCGGGGCGCCCGCGCATCCTCTCCTACGTCGGCCGCTGGGGCCGCGCGAGGCGGTGGCTGGGGCAGGACGCGATGCGCGTGCTCGACGTCGGCTGCGCGTTCGGCTTCGGCTCCGCCGCGATCGTCGCGCGCGGACCCGCGGAGCGGACGGTGGTGGGCGTAGAGCGCGACCCCGAGCTGCTCGCGCGCGCCGGGCGCCAGTTCCCGTGGCTGGCGATGATCGACGGCGACGCCGGCGAGCTGCCGGTCGCCGACGGCTGCGCCGACGCGGTGCTGCTGCTGGACGTGATCGAGCACATGGCCGAGCCGCGCCAGGCGATCGCCGAAGCCCACCGCGTGCTGCGCAGCGGCGGCACGATCATCGTCAGCGTGCCGCACCGCGGGCCCACGCGCGTGCTCGACGCCGTCAACGTCTACTCGAGGCTGCGCCGGCGCCGGCCCGAGTGGCCCGAGCTCGAGGGCGTGGTCGGCACCGACGAGGGCGAGCACCGCCATTTCAGCCTGCGGGAGCTCACCGCCCTGCTCGAACCGCAGTTCACCGTCGAGCGCGTTGCAAGAACGGGCCTCGGCTTGCAGGAGCTGGTGACGCTCAGTATCCTTGCGCTTCGGGTGCCGCTGAAAGCGCCGCGCGCGGCGCGCGTCATCATGCCGCTGCATCTGATCGCCTACATCGTCGATGATCTGATGCCCACCGGCGCCTTCGCCTATCACCTCGCCGTACGGGCGCGCCGCAACGAGCTCGAGCATCCGAGCGCCGAGGGGGCGTCCGCGCGCAACGGGGCCGGAGGCCCCGGGACTCGAGGGCCGATCGAAAGGAATCAGCCATGAGGCTTTCAAGGACGGCCCGGAGCGGACTGCGCGCCCTGCTGACGCTCGCCGCGCTGGCCGCGCTCGCCTGCGCGCTGAGCGCGCCCAGCCTGGCCAGCGAAGGCGGGGTCGGCGTCATCGCCAAAGACGGCTTCGGCGAACGCGACAACTCCTTCGCCTGGGCGATGGGCTGGTTCAAGCACAAGCTCTACGTGGGCACCGGTCGCGACGTGCTGTGCGTCGAAGACGAGACCACCCAGTTCTTCGTGCCGCTCGAGCAGAAGTACACCACCAACCCGTCGGTGAACGTGCGCTGCCCGCCCAGCCCCTACGAAATGAACCTGCGCGCCGACATCTGGCAGTACACGCCGAAGACGCACGCGTGGAAGCGCGTCTACGTCTCCCCCGCCGAGCGCAACCCCAAGGACCTGAGCCTGCCGGTCGCCAAGGACATCGCCTACCGCGGCATGGCCGACTACAGCGAGCACGGCAAAGAAGCGCTGTTCGCCGCCGGCGTGAGCGCCGACGAGTACCTGCCCTCGCTGCTGAAGAGCCACCCGCCGCGGATCCTGCGCAGCTTCGACGGCGTGCACTGGGAAGCGCTGAACCTGCCGGCCGTGACGGTGCACTTCCCCGAAGGCAACATCCGCCCGATGGGCTTTCGCACGCTGCTCGTGTGGAAGGGCCACCTGTACGTGACCGCCACCCCGGACCTGACCGGCAACGGCTCGCTGTTCGAGGTCACCAACGCGATGTCCAGCCACCCGCACCTGGTGCAGGTGACCCCCCCGAACCTCAACGTCTTCGAAGCGGTGACGTTCCACGGCGACCTGTACGTCGGCTGCGGCAGCGAGAAGTCCGGCTACTCGGTGTGGGAGGCCAGCGGCGAAGGGCGCCCGTGGGTGCCGATCGTCACCGGCGGCGCCGGGCGCGGCAACGTCGTCACCTCGGTCGTCTCGATGCACGTCTACCGCAAGGGGCTGTACGTGGGCGCCAGCGGCTGGTACCAGAACACGCTGCCGCAGTCGGAGATGATCCGGATCGCACCCGACGGCGCGTGGACGCTGGTGGTGGGCAACCCCCGCAAGCTGCCCAGCGGCGCCACCGCCTACCCCACGAGCGGGCTCGACGACGGCTTCGACAGCCTCTTCAACGCCCACTTCTGGCGCATGGGCATCCTCGGCGGCGGGCTCTACGTCGGCACCAACAGCTGGGCCGACCTGCTCAAAAACGGCAGGCTGGGCTGGATCGAGGACCTGATCGCCTACTCCTCCGGCTACCAGCTGTGGGCCACGTGCGACGGCAACGACTTCTTCCCGGTGACGCGCAACGCGTTCGGCGCCGGCGAATACAACTTCGGCGCGCGCAACCTGGTCACCGGCAACGGCCCGAACGGCGAAGAACTGTTCATCGGCAGCGCCAACGTGGCGGGCGGCACGACCATCTACGACGTGCACGAATCGATCTGCTCGGCGGGCATCGACCACGCGCGCGAGGTGCCGGCCCCGAGCGCGATGATCGCGGAGACCGCGGGCAAGGGCAAGGGCACGCTGCTGTCCTGGAAGCCGTCGCGCTCGGCGGCGCGCTACGAGGTGCTGGCCGCCGACGAAGCCAAGCTCACGGTCTACCTGCAGCCGCAGCCCTCGCTCACGCACGACGCGTTCCAGTTCGAAGGCGCCCAGCCGATCATCGCCGGCCCCGAAACCCCCGGTGCGCTGCCGGTCGACATCTCGCTCCCCGGCGCGTTCGAACCGGTGGGCACCACGACCGACTCCTACTTCGTGGCCCCCTCCAACGCCCATCGCGTCTACGAGGTGGTCGCCGAGAACGCCGACGGACAGGCCTCGGGCCCGTCGAACATCCAGATCGTGCCGACGCCCGAGCCGGCGCCGACGTTCGGCTCCGTGCGCGCGGCGATCGGATCGCCGGCCCCGCTCGGCGGCAAGGCCGCGGCGGCGTCCGTGTCCGCCGCGCAGCGGCTGCTGGACGGCGCCCAGTCCGCGTCGGCACGAGGCGATCGCGCGGCGGCGCTGGGCGACCTGCGCCGGCTGCAGAGCCTGCAGGCCGACCGGCACGACGAGCTGTCGGCGCTCGCCGCCCGCCTCGAACGCCGCATCCTCTACGCAGGCGTGGCCGGCGAACCGTGACCGGAGGAGCCCCATGCGGATCACGTTCCTGACGGTTGGCTCCCGCGGCGACGTCCAGCCGCTGCTGGCCTTCGCGCTCGGCCTGACCGCGGCCGGTCACGAGGTGACCTTCGCCGCCTTCCCCAAGTTCGAGCGGATGGTGCGGGCGGCCGGGCTCGAGTACGCGCCGCTGGCGGAAGGCCGGACGGGCGACTCCGGGGCGGGCGGGCGCGAGCGCGTCAGCCCCGCCCGCACACGTCGCGGGCGCACGATCGCCGTCGGCTTCCTCCAGGATCGCCGCTCGGTGGCGCGCGAGCGCCTCGCGGACGCGATCGCCGCGTGCGAGCACGCCGAGGCGGTCGTGGCGGTCGAGCTCGCGATGCTGCTCGCCTGGCAGGTCGCCGAGCACCTCGAGCTGCCGCTCGTACGTGCCCGTCTGAGCCCGCCGCCGCCGATCGCCGGCAGGCCGATCGCGGGCGCGGCGCGCCAGGCCGCATGGCTCGCGGTGCGCCCGTGGCTCGGCTCGGGGCGCAGCGAGAACGGCCTCGGGCGGCTGCCGCTGCGCGAGCCGCTCGGCCAGCTCGACGCGCGGCGCACGCTCGAGCTCTACGCGTTCAGCCCCGCGGTGGTGCCCGACCCCGCCCGTAGCGGGCCGTGGACGCACATCACCGGCTTCTGGTTCTTCGACGGCGCGCTCGACCCCGAGCCTTCCGCCGAGCTGCGCGAGTTCCTCGACGCCGGCCCCGCGCCCGTGTGCGTCGGCTTCGGCGCGATGGCCGACGATGACCCCGCCGCCGTCAGCGCGCTCGTGCACGACGCGCTCGCGCGCGCCGGCCGGCGCGGCGTGCTCGTCGGCGGCCTCGCCGGCGACGGCGAGCCGGCGCGGTCCTCGCGCGCGCTCGCCGTCGAGGCCGTCTCGCACAGCTGGCTGCTCGAGCGCTGCGCCGCCGCCGTCCACCACGGCGGCGCCGGCACCACTGCCGCGGCGCTGCGAGCCGGCGTGCCGTCCGTGATCGTGCCGCAGATGATCGACCAGCACGGCTGGGGCCGGCGGATCGCCGCGCTGGGCGCGGGGCCGCGCCCGCTGCCGCGTCGCAAGCTGAGCGCGGAGCGCCTCGCCGGGGCGATCCGCGCCGCGATCGAGCAGGACGGGCTGCGTGAGCACGCCCGGTCGCTCGGAGCACGAATTCGCGCGGAAGACGGAATCGCAAGCGCCGTCGAGGTGTTCGAGCGACACATGGAGGGCGTCGCCGCCCCCGCGCCAACGGAAGTCATCAACAGCTAGGACATGGAGGCATTGGAATGTTGACCAGAACCGCTCTGATCGGGCTGCTCGCGGCGGCAGCCGCGGCGATCCTGCCGGCCACCGCGATGGCGACGGTCGCGCCGAGCATGGTCATCGCTCAGGGCAACGGCGCGACCGCGGGCTCGACCACCCCTATCGTGCTGAAGATCGATTTCACCAACAGCAACGAGGACGCGCCCAAGGCGATCCAGATGGCCTTCCCACCCGGCTTCCTGCTGAACCTCGGCCAGAACGAAGGCAAATGCCTCGCCTCCAGCGCGCCGAGCCCGTCCTGCTCGCTCGGCTACATCAATTCCGCCGCAGCCGACGGCGAACAGACGAGCTGGGGCCTCTATCTCGTGGCGCCGCCGGCGATCGGGGACGTGGCTGGGATCGTGCTGGACAACGGCTCCACCACCACGGGTGGCACCGCGCCCGTGAAGCTGATCACCAGCCCAGCGGTCGAGCTCAACGTCGAATTCCCGGACTTCCCCACGGTCAACGCACAGGAAATCGACAACCTGGGGATCGTCACGACCGAAATCAAGCTGAACAGCCCTCGGGTGCCCACCGCCTGCGGCGCCCCGCTGTTCTTCGACCTCACCACCACAACGTTCAAAAACAAATCCGTCTCCGCCAACACGCCCCTGGAAGTGACCGGCTGCAACACGCTGCCGTACGCGCCGAAACTAGCGGCGACCGTGACCAAAGTTGCGGGCGGCGAAGGAGCGGACGTGGCGATCACGCTCACGCAGTCCGATCCTGGGGGAGAATCGGCCACCAACGGCTTCGAGTTCGGCAACCCCAAGGGCGTGAAGATCAACAACGTGCTGGCGCCGTGCTTCAAAGGCACGACCTGCACGGTGGGAACAGCCAGCGCGAGCTCGCCCGTGCTCGACTCCTCCGAGCTCTCGAGCGGCGAACTGACGCTCGCCGGCACGATCACCTCCGGCAACCTCGCCGCGCAGATCAACGGCGCGGTCACGATGTCGTTCCCACCGCCGTTCCAGTTCTCGATCAACGGCCCGATCAACACCAGCGAACACACGATCACGTTCCTGAACCTGCCGGACTTCCCGCTCAGCACGCTCACCTACGACTTCCTCGGCGTACCCGCCGGGCCGGCGTTCGTGACGACCTGCGAACCTTCGACGATCAGCGCGACCCTCACCCCCCAGGACGGCGGCCCGCCGGTGAAGGTCACCGGCCCCGTCACGAACGTGAACTGCCCGCCGCCGGGCACCACGCCCACCGCCGCCGGGTCGGTGAGCGGCCTCAACAGCGGCCGGCCCAAGCTCCGTCTCCACGCGATCCGCGGCAGCAAGGAGGCCAAGCTCGAGTCGCTGGCGATCAGGCCGCCCGCGGGCCTCGGCTTCTCCAGGAAGGCGTGCGGCGGCGCTCGTCACAGGTGCAACCGCGACGGCCTGTCGCTGTCCGGTGCGTCGGTCAGGAGCGCCAGGCTCGAGCGCGGCAAGCTCGTGCTCTCCTTCGCACGCCCCGCGACACGCGTGTCGCTGACGATGCGCCGCCCGCTGCTGTCCGAGAGCCACGCCCTCGAGCACAAGGCCAAGAAGCACACGACCGGCGAACTGGTGACGAACCTCAAGGTCACCGACGCAGATGGCAACACCACGGCCCTGAGCCTCGAGGTGATATGAGGCACGCGCGGCGGATTCGCTCGGGCCGCGAGCGCCGCAGGGCCCTCCCGGTCTCCGCGGGCGCCCGGACCAGCGCCGCCTGACATCCGGCCATGACGAACGACGACCGGCGCTATCGGCTGTCAAGCGGGCTGGCGGTGTACGCGGCGTCCCCCGGCGACGCGCGCCGGGGCGAGTACTCGGTCGGAGAGTACTTCCAGTCGGACCTCGCCACGCTCCGCCCCGGCGCGACCGTGTTCGACATCGGCGCCAACATCGGCCTGTTCTCGCTCGAGCTGCTCCGTCGCCATGGCACCGACGTTCGCATCTTCGCCTGCGAGCCGGCGCCGAGGTCGTTCGCGTTCCTGCAGCGCAACGTGCGCGAGCTGTTCCCCGACGCCGCGGTGAGCTTCAGGCGCTGCGCCGTGGGCGAGCGGCCGGGGCGCACCACCCTGTACTTCCGTCCGCGCGTGTCGCAGATGTCCTCGCTGCAGCGGGAGGGCGTGGACGACCCGGACGAACTGATCGACGCGATCCTCAAGGAGCCGCCGGCCGGCTTCCGGCCGGGCGCCTCGCGGCTGCGGCGCTGGCTGCGCCCCCGCGCGGCGGCGCTGCTGAAGATGGCCAGCTGGTGGATGGGGCGCGAGGTCGTCGAGATCCCGTGCGAGATGACGACGGTCTCGGAGATCATCGCGCAGTCGGACGTCGAGACGGTGGACCTGCTGAAGGTGGACGTGGAGGGCGCCGAGCTCGCGGTGCTGCAGGGCATCGACGCGGATCACTGGCCGAAGATCGAGGCCCTCCTGGTGGAGGTCCACAACCACGACGGCCGCGTCGAGACGATCCGCGGGATGCTGGAGGCGGCGGGGTTCGCGCGGATCGACTTCAGCCAGGAGTGGCCGCACGAGGGGACGCACATCTACATGCTGGAAGCAAGCCGCGCGGCACGGCCCGTCGAGGCCCCCGCGAGCAGCGCGTGAGCTGAGCGCAGGGCGCCCGGCTCGAGCAGACGCGTCGCTGGGCCCGGCTCGCAGCGAGCGCGCCGCTGAGCTCAGGCGGGGCCGGCGGGGCTCACAGCGAGCGCGCCACCTCGGCCAGCACGCGGCCGCGCATCGCCTCATCCGCCGGCAGCGCGGCCTGCGCCAGGACCGTGGGCGCGATGTCGTAGATGACGAGATCCTCGCGGCGCCCGGGCACGACGCCGGGCCCTGTGAGGATGCACAGCCCGTCGCGGTCGTGGTTGGCGTCGTCGGGGCCGGTGTCGTTCTCGAACGTCCAGTGCCGGCCGTGGCCGAGGCTGCCGTTGCTGCGCCAGCCGAGGTCGCCGAAGTAGACCACCAGGTCCGGGGGTATCCCGTTCTGCTCGCGCCACAGCTCGCGGGGCCGGAAGGTGCGCGTGCCGATCGGCTCGCCGTCGGGACCGCCGAGCGCCTCGAGCTTCGCGGCCAGCTCGTCGAGCAGCGGCTCCACCTGCTCGGGCGCGACGATGCCCTGCGGCTCGCGCCCGGCGACGTTCAGGCACAGCCGGCAGTAGTAGCCGCCCTCGCCCCACGCGCGCGTGCGGCTCCAGTCCACGCGCGCCTCGCCGAAGGGCGTGAGCGCACCGCCGGCGGGCGGCTGCTCGAGCACCAGATAGCCCTCCTGCACGAGCCATTCGTTGACGCAGATCGCCCCCTCCATCGGCCGCGCGCCGTGGTCTGAGACCACCATCACGGTGTCCTGCTCGTCGAAGCGCTCGAGCAGCTCGCCGATCTCTTCGTCGAGGTAGATGTAGTAGTTGCGGACGGCGTCGCGGTAGCGGTGCTCGGGCTCGAAGCGCGGATGCTCGGGGTCCAGGAAGCGCCAGAAGGCGTGGTGCATGCGGTCCAGGCCGATCTCGACCATCATGAAGAAGTCCCAGGGCCGGCTGTCGAGCAGGTGCCGGGCGACCGTGAAGCGCTGCTCGGTCATCTCGTAGACCTCGGCGAGGATGCGGTCGCGTTCCTCGCTGCGGAAGCTGCGCACGTCGACCTTGTAGGAGCCGACCAGCGACTCGATCTCGGCGCGCAGCTCGGGCGGGTGGGTGTAGGAGTCCCTGCGGGTGTCGCCGGTCAGGAAGCACGACACCAGCTCGCCGTTGACCGGCACCGGCGGCGAGGTCTGCGGCACGCCGATCACGATCGAGTGCATGCCGGCACGCGCGAAGTGGTCCCACAGGCGCTCGACCGCGACCGCGCGCGAGTCGGCGACGGCCATCGAGGAGTAGTCGTGCGCGGTGCGGTTGCGGAAGCCGTAGATGCCCAGCTCGCCGGGGTCGCGGCCGCTGGTCATGCAGCTCCAGGCGGGCACGGTGATCGGGGGGTCCACGCTCAGCAGCGGCCCCCACGCGCCGCGCTCCATCAGCCGGCTGAGGTTGGGCAGCTGCGCGCGCCAGCGCTCGAACACGAGCTGCGGCTCGGCGCAGTCCAGGCCTATGACCGCGACCCTGCTGCTCACGCGGCTCCCCGGAAGCGGATCAGATCACGCCCTGCCGCACGGCGAGCGCGACCGCGTGGGCCCTGGTCCGGCAGTCGAGCTTGCTGAGCAGGTCGCGCACGATGTTCTTGACGGTGCGTTCGGAGTAGCTGAGCCGCTCGGCGATGCCGCGTGTGCTCTCGCCGTCGGCGAGCATCCTCAGCACGTCGTATTCGCGGTCGCTGAGCTGCGTGGCGTGCGGCCCCTGCAGCCCCTGCGGCCCCTGCGCATCCCGCTCCTCGACCGCGGGGAGCATCTGGTGCAGCAGCTCCGGCGAGATCGAGGCGCCGTCGCGGGTGGCGGCGCGAACGCACGAGACCACGCGCGAGGGGCTGGCGTCGCGCAGCACCACCACCGCGGTGACCTCGCCGGCGTCGGTTGCTCGCGACCCTTCTCGGCGCGAGACCTCTCGCACCGAACGCACCAGGCGCACGTCGTAGCGGCGTTCCTCGCCGTTCGCCTCCCGCGACGCAGCGTCGACCTCGACGATCAGCATCGGCCGTCTCCCACCCCCCGCAGCGCTGCGAATTGGCTTCTCATCCATGGTCGCCCGTCGCATCTTTGGATTCCAGCAGACAACACCCCTGATAGCAAGGGACACCTGTGACAACAAGGGTCTCTCAGATGTAGGGGAGAATCGTACTAGAGAAAAACGGCGCTTGCACTTCGGGAGCCGGTGTCCGGGCCTCCGCTGTGCCTCGCTTCGCGTCCGTGCCCAGCGGCGGCGCCGCCGGCTGCTCAGCTGCGCTCGAGCGCGAGGCGCAGATAGGTGAGCTCGCCGGCGGCGAAGCGCCGGTAGATCGCGCTGCCCTCGATCGCCGAGAACTCGAGCGCGTTGCGGCGCAGCGGCGCCGGCACGCGCCGCTGCACGCGCATGCGCACCGCCGGCGTGGCCAGCGCGAGCGCGCGCAGCACCGCGGGGGTGATGTCCTCCTGTTCGAGCACCTTCAAGCCGGCGCCCTCGAGCTGGCGGTGGAGCGCGGCCACGTCGTCCTTGCCGTCGTGCGCGCCGTCGCCGGCGGCCGTGGGGCGGAAGTCGGCGAGCAGCAGCTTCCCGCCGGGGCGCAGCACGCGGCGCACCTCGCCCAGGAACGCGTCCATGTCCGGATAGCAGTGCGAGGACTCCACGTTGATCACCGCGTCGAAGGACTGATCGGCGAACGGCAGGCTCTGCGCGTCGCCGGTCTGGAAGGTGAGCCCCGGCCTGCCGTAGCGCCGCCGGCAGCGCTCGATCGCGGTGCGGGCGAGATCGACGCCGGTCATGGAGCTGGGGCGGAAGCGCTCGAACACGTAGGCCGCGCCGCCGCCGCGCCCGCAGCCGACCTCCAGCACCTGCTTGCCGGCGAGCTCGCCGGGGGCGGCGACCGCGGCGTAGAGGGCGAGCCCGTAGCGGTCTTCGCCCGCGCCCGCGCCGTCATCGGCGAGGGCGTCGAGGCCCGCCCCGCCCTCGCCCACGTCACCCGCGCCGCCCTCGGCCACGTCACCCGCCCCGCCCTCGCCCACGTCACCCGCGCCGCCCTCGGCGGCGGGGGCGTAGCCGTAGTTCATCAGCCCCGTGCGCTGCGCTTCGCCCCGCTCGCCGCGCAGGCTGGCGAGCTCGTAGAAGCCGCGCCACAGCAGCTTCTCGAGCGAGGGGCGCAGCTGCGGCGCGACCCGCAGCAGCGCTGCGACGCCGGCGCGCAGCGGGCGCGGGCGCCGGCGCGGGGGAACGCCCGTCTCAGCACTCACGCGCGCAAACGATATGGCATCGGTGCGTGCGGCATCGGCGGGCGCGGCATCGGCGCACGTCGCGGCGCGCGCCTCAGCGCCACCACGGCGCGCGCCTGAGCTCGGCGATGCGCAGCGCCGGGCGCACGAGCTCGGCGAGGTGCTCGGAGAGGTGGTCGAGGTGCTCGCACAGCCACACGCCATAGTGGGAGCCGTAGGCGGCGAGCACGGCGTCCTCCGCGCCGAAGCTGGGCGGCTCGAGCGCCGGCGCCTGCCGACCGCGGGGACGGTCGAGCAGCTCGGCGAGACGCTCGTACCAGCCGGTGAGCGTGCCGGTGCGATGCGCGAGCGCCGCGCGCGCGGCGGGCGCGGCGAGCTGCTCGCGCGGCAGCCCGGCGACTGCGTGCGCGGTCAGGCGCAGCCGCAGCGTGCCGCCCACGAGCCGCCACAGCTCCGGCTTGTCCACGCGCTTGGAGCCGCGCTCGGTGAGGAAGCCACGCAGGGCCTCGTCGAGCCGCAGCCCGGCGGTCAGCGCGGCCTGCTCGCCGTCGGGCGCGACGGCGCTCAGCCCGGCGGTCCACTGCACCGCCTGGGCGAGGAAGGAGGCGCCCGCGCGGTAGGCGTCGGCGAGGTCGTCGCCGACCACCGCGGCGACCCCGCGCGGCCAGAACATGGCGCCGAAGGCGACGCTGACCGCGCAGCCGATGGCGACGTCCTCCACGCGCACGATCCCCACCTTCCAGCCGACGGGGGCGATCAGGTTGAAGAGCACGGCGACGGTGACGGTGAAGGCGGCCTGCCCGAGCGCGAACGGGGCGGTGCCGGGCGAGTAGGCGGCGACGAGCACCGCCACCGGCAGCGCCAGCCACAGGGCCGCTTCGCTGCTGCCGATCGCGAGCAGCAGCGCGCCGCCGACGACGAACCCGATGACGGTGCCGCTGAGCGCCTGCAGCGCCGTCGAGCGCGTGGAGGCGGCGTTGGTGCGCAGCACCGACAGCGCGCCCAGGACGACCCAGAAGCCGTGCTGCACGCTGCTCAGGTCGGCGATCGCGACGGCGGCGCCCAGCGACAGCGACACGCGCGCGCTGTTGACGAACCACACCGAGCGCAGGCTGGCGTGCCGCGTGGCTTCGACGGCGACGCTGGCGAGCCGGCGCGCGCCCTCGGCGCCGGCGAGCCCGACGTAGGCGCGGCGGCGCGCGTCCATCGCGCGCGGGGCGACGCGCCGCTCGGCGACCAGCGCGTCGGCGCCGAGCGCGAGCGTGGCGACGGCGATCGCCTGCGCGTGGAAGGACACGCGCGCGTCGCGCTCGAAGTCGCTGTCGCCGGGGGTGAGCCGCGCAACCGCGCCGAGGCTCGCGGTGCGGCAGCGCTCGAGCTCGGCGAGCGGAAGCTCGCCTGCCGCCCCGGCCAGCAGCTCGGCGGTCGCGGCCAGCGTGGCGGCGGTCGCGGCGAGCAGCGCGCGATCGAGGCGCGCGACCGCGCTGAGGTCGTCGCGCTCGTGCAGCGCGTCCGCGACCAGCGAGGTGCACCACTCGAGCAGCTCCACGGCGTTGGCCAGCGCCTGGTCCGGCGCGGCGAGGCCGAGCGGCCGGTAGGGGGCGGAGGCGAACAGCCCCCGCAGCTCGCGCTCGACGGCGATCAGCGACTCGAGCCGACCCGCGGCGGGGCCTTCGAGCGCCGCCCCGATCGTGTGCGCGAGCGCGCCGGCGGTGCGCGCCGCGGCGGCGCGCAGCGCGTCGTCGCCGCGGCGAGGCGAGAGCGCCAGCACCGCAGCGGTGCCCGCGAGCGAGGCCAGCAGCCAGCCGGCGACGCGGTCGGGGATCATCGCGGCGGTGCCGGCGGAGGCGGCGGGCAGCACGTAGGCGAGCAGCGCGCCGGTGGCGCCCGACGCGGCGTTGGGGCCGGCGACGCCGGCGAAGAACACCGCGAAGGTGACGGGCACGGTGACGACCGCGGCCAGCGCGACGTGGGCCGAGACCAGCGTGCCGATCGCGACCAGCGCACAGCCCACCAGCGCGAGCAGCGCGTGCGCCACGAGCTTGTCGCGGCGCGTGCCCGAGAACGAGCTCAGCACCAGCGTGGCGAAGCTGCCGAAGGCGGCGAAGGTGGCCATCTGCAGGTTGCCGAGCACCTGATCGGTGAGCGCGAACAGACCGCCCATCACCAGCGTGGCGCGGATCGCGCGCAGCGCCGCGGGCGGCGACCACTTCGGCGGCAGGCCGCTGCGCGCGGCCCATGACCGCAACCCCCGCCTAGCCGGTGAGCGGCCTGCGACCGACGCCACGACCGGCGAGTTTAGATCGCGCGCCGCGGCCCTGGGGTATGGTCCAGCGAGCGCATGGACCCCGAGGGCAAGGTGATCGTGGTGACGGGCGCCGCCGGCGGCATCGGCGGCGCGCTCGTGCGCGCGCTGCTGGCGCGCGGCGCGGCGAAGGTGGTGGCGGCGGACCTCGACGGCGCCGGCGTGGAGCGCCTGAGCGCGCAGCTGGGGGCGGAGCGCGTGCTCGCGCGCACGCTGGACGCGGCCGACGAGGCGGCCACCAAGGCGCTGGTGGCGGAGCTCGGCGAGACGGTGGGCCCGATCGACGTGTGGTTCGCGAACGCGGGCCTGGCGACCGGCACCGGCCCCGAGGATGGGGACGAGGACTGGGACCGGCAGTGGCGGATCAACGTGATGTCGCACGTGTACGCGGCGCGCGCGCTGCTGCCCGGCTGGATCGAGCGCGGCGGCGGGCAGCTGGTGACGACCGCCTCGATGGCCGGCATCCTCACCGCGGCCGGCGACGCCGCCTACTCCACCACCAAGCACGCGGCGGTGGGCTTCGCCGAGTGGCTCGCCTTCAGCTACGCCGACCGCGGCGTGCGCGTGTCCTGCATCTGCCCCGGCGCGGTCGACACGGCGATGCTGCGCGCGGGCGGCGACGGCGACGCCGCCAAGGCCAGCGCGGCGATCGGCGGCGGCGAGGTGCTGGCGCCCGAGCAGGCGGTGGAGCGGGTGATGGCGGCGCTGGCGGACGACACCTTCCTGATCCTCACCCACCCCGAGATGCACGAGTTCGTGGTGGGCAAGGCCGAGAACCCGCAGCGCTGGGTCCGCGGCATGGCCAAGCTGCGCGCCCGCGCGCTGGCGCTGCTGGCGCAGTAGCGCCATAGAGGCGCCCGCAGCCCGGCTCGGCCTCGGCGACGCGCCCGCAGCCCGGCTCGGCCTCGGCGGGCGCGGACCGTCAGGTCGCGTCGAGCAGGTGCGCGCCCGCGCTGGGGCGCACCTCGCGCGTGCCCTGGGGTGGGCCGGCGCCGGGCGCGAACAGCCCCAGCACGTTGCCGCCGAAGCCGCCGCCGACCATGCGCGCGCCGGCGGCGCCGGCGTCGAGCAGCCGCCGCACCGCCGCCTCGACCGCGGGCGTGGAGGCCGCGAAGCAGTCGCGCAGGCTGGCGTGCGAGGCGTTCAGCAGCTCCCCCACCGCGGGCAGGTCGCCGCCGGCGAGCGCGCTCACGGTGTCGCGCACGCGGCGGTTCTCGCCGAGCACGTGCCGGGCGCGCGCCCGCAGCGGCTGCGGCAGCGCGGCGACGGCGGCCGCGTCGGCGTCGGCGTCGCGCAGCGAGCGCACGCCCAGCAGCCGGCAGGCGCGCGCGCACTCGGCGCGGCGTTCGTTGTAGCCGGAGCTGGCGTGCGCGTGGCGCTGCCCGGAGTCGAGCACGACCAGGCTCCAGTCGCCGAGCGCGAGCGCGACGGGCTGCACCGAGAGCGCGCGGAAGTCGATGCACAGCGCCGTGTCGGGCGCGCCGTAGAGCGAGGCGAGCTGGTCGAGCAGGCCGGTGTGGGCGCCGACCCACTCGTTCTCCACGCGCGAGCACAGGCGCGCGAGCGCGATGCGGTCGAGCGCGTCCACCGCAGCGCCGGCCGGCGCTGCGGAGCCGAGCTCGATCAGCGCGAGGCACAGCGCGACCTCGAGCGCGGCCGAGGAGGACAGCCCGGAACCGCGCTCGATCTCGCCGGCGATGCGCAGGCGCGCGCCCACCAGCGGGAAGCCGGCGCGCGCGAGCTCGGCCACGGCGCCGTGGACGAACGCGCGCCAGCCCTCGGCGGGCGCCGGCGCGGCGAGCGCGAACTCGTCGCTCTCCCCGATGTCCTCGGCGAGCGCCTGCACGCGCGCCGCGCGCCCGCCCGCGTCGGCCTCGCGCTCGGCGTGCACGCTCACGCCCTCGGCGATCGCGAACGGCAGCGCGAGCCCTTCGTTGTAGTCGGTGTGCTCGCCGATCAGGTTGACGCGGCCGGGGGCGAAGGCGGCGCTGCGCTCATGCGGCACGGCTCACCGCCCGATCGCGCGCGCGGCGCGGGACGCGGCGCGGGCGGCCGGCCTCATGCGGCACGGGCGATCGCCTCGCGCAGCGCCGCGGCTGACTCCTCGGGCAAGGTGTCGGAGATGAACGCGCCGGCGCCCTGCTCGGAGCCGGCGAGGTACTTGAGCTTCTCGGCGGTGCGCAGCGGCGGGTAGAACTCGACGTGCAGGTGCCCGCCGCGCGCGGCGCCGTCGGTGGGCTCCTGGTGCAGCGCCATCACGTACGGGAAGGGGCGCGCGAACAGCGCGTCGTAGCCGCGCTGCAGCGCCTGCAGGGCGGCGGCGAGCCCGCGCAGCTCGCCGGCGTGGCACTCGAGCAGGCTGCGGCGGTGCTGGCGCATCACCACATGCGCTTCGTAGGCCCAGCGCGCGGCGAACGGCACGTACACGACGACGGCGTCGTTCTGGTGCACCAGCCTGCGCCCGTCCCGGAGCTCGCCCTGCATCAGCCGGCAGGGCGCGCAGCCGCCGAGGCGCTCATCGGCGGCGAGCTCGAGCCTGGGCACCGGCGGCAGGAACGGGTAGCCGTAGATCTGCCCGTGCGGATGGTGCAGCGTGACCCCCACCTCGACGCCGCGGTTCTCGAAGATGTACACGTAGTCGACGTCGGCGCGCGCGCCGAGCTGCTCGTAGCGCTGGCGCCACACCCACATCAGATCCTCGGCGCGCTGCGGCGCGAGCGTGCCGAGCGAGGCGTCGTGGTCGTCGGTGTAGACGACCACCTCGGCCGCCCCCAGCGGCGCCTCGAAGGCCGGGAAGCGGTTCTCGAAGACGGCGATCTCGAAGGCGGGGAAGGGTATCTCGGTCTCCGCCGCCGTGCCGACGGCGCCGGCGGGCGTGGGGCACAGCGGGCAGTGGTCGCGCGGCGGCAGGAAGGTGCGGTCCTGGCGGTGGATCGCGTAGTCGACCTGCTCGCCGCGCAGCTCGTCGAAGCGCAGCTCGCTCAAGGCCGCGCGCCCTCCCGGCCGCCGGCGGCGCCACGCCCCCGGCCGCCGTCGGCGGCCTGCGTCTCCGGGGTCGATGGGGCGTGGCGGTAGAGGGTGAGGGCGCGGCCGTCGCCTTTGCGCCGAGGCTCCGTCAGCAGCGGCCCGTAGCGGCCCTCGCCCGCCTGCTCGGGCGCGACGGCGGCGCCCCGCCCGCCGGCGGCGTGCTGCCGCGCCCCGCCCCCGCGCGCGCCGCCCGCGCCGGCTCCGCGCCTCTCCCCATCCGGGTTGGATGACATCAGACGAGGGTATAGCGACACCTGGCGGCGGCGGTAAGCAACCGGACCACGCTCCGGCCCCCGGAGACGCTAGTGTCGTATGTCGCAATGGCGGTGGGATCGCCGAAAACCTGCGGATAGGAGGAGACATGCCAGACACCGATCAGGCGCGAGAGGCTCTCGAGCGCATGGGGCACGCGGACGGCGTGACGACGATCGAGCGGCACGAGGGGGGCTTCGACCGCCGCGCGTTCCTGCGCCGCAGCGCGCTGACGGGGGTGGCGGCGGGCTCGGTCAGCTCGCTGCTGGCGGCCTGCGGCTCGAGCGCGTCCAGCAGCGGCGGCTCCGCGAGCATCTTCGGCTCGCACCCGAAGTACAAGTTCACGGTGGTCAACCACGTCACCACCAACTCGTTCTTCGTGCCGACCCAGTACGGCCTCGCCGACGCCTGCGACCTGCTGGGCTGCTCGTATGAGTGGACGGGCTCGGAATCGAGCAACGTGAACCAGATGGTGAACGCGGTGAACACCGCGGTGGCGAGCGGCGTGGACGGGATCGCGCTGTCGCTGATCGACCCGCACGCGTTCAACGCGCCGGTGGAAGCGGCGCTGAAGGCGGGCATCCCGGTGGTCTCCTACAACGCGGACGAGCCCGCCAACAAGCGCCTCGCCTACATCGGGCAGGACCTGAAACTGGCGGGCGAAAAGATGGGCGAGCGGATCGTGGCGGACGTGGGCTCGGGCGACGTGGCGCTGTTCATCGACACGCCGGGCTCGGCCAACCTGCAGCCGCGCATCGAAGGCGCGGAAGCGGCGATCAAGGCCTCCGGCAAGCCGATCACGACGCACGCGATCTCGACCGGCACGGTCGAAACGGGCCAGCTCTCGACGATCGAAGCGTACTGGCTGAGCCACAAGGAAACGAAGGGCATGTACTCGGTGGCCGGGGACTCGACGGCGCAGCTGGCGAAAGTGATGCAGAAGTTCGGCCTCGCGGGGAAGGTGAAGGCGGGGGGCTTCGACCTCACCGAAGTGACGCAGAAACTGCTGCAGGAAGGCCAGATCGAATTCACGATCGACCAGCAGCCCTACCTGCAGGGCTTCATGCCGATTCTCGAGCTGTTCCTGTGGCGCGCGTCGGGCTCGCTGACGGGACCGGCGGAAGTGGACACCGGCCTGAAGTTCCTCGACAAGGAAACGGTGGGACCGTACGTGGAATCGAAGTCGCGCTTCGAGGGAACCTCCTCGGCGCGCAAGGTGGTCCCGCTGAAGGCCGGCGCCGAAGCCTGAGGTGTCGAGCGTGGCGGGAGACTCAGCCGCCGGCGAGCCCGCCGTCTCGGGCGGGGGAGGCCCGGCGCCGGCGCGCCGGGCCTCCCCCGCGGGTCCGTGGCGCGCGCTGGGCGAGCGCGCGCTGGCGCTGCGCGAGGGCAGCATCGTCGTCGTGACGGTGGTGACGGCGATCTACTTCACCGTGCAGACCAGCAGCTTCGCCACCGGCGCGAACTTCAAGACGCTGCTGCCGTACTTCGCCCCCTACGCGATCCTCGCGGCGGGAGAGGTGTTCGTGATGATCCTCGGCGAGATCGACCTGTCGATCGGCGCGATGTACCTGTTCTCGCCGTTCGTGTTCTACAAGCTGAACGCCTCGGCGGGGATACCGCTGGTGCCGAGCGTGGTGATAGCGCTCTTGGTGTGCATGGCGGTGGGCATGTTCAACGGCTTCTTCGTGTCGGTGATCGGGATCAACTCGTTCGTGGCGACGCTGGGGATGCTGTTCACGTTCGAGGGCCTGGCGCTGGTGATCAGCCACGGCGAGCCGGTGGCGACGCCGGGCTCGGAAGTGACGCATTCGGAAGTGAACGTGGCGCACGTGGTCAACGGCCATCACATCGTGCTCAAAGAAACGGTGAACCACGTGGGCACGTTCGCGAAAGTGTTCGGCTCGGGCACCTACTCGGAGCTGATCTGGGCGCTGGCGATCGTGCTGGTGCTGCAGGTGGTGCTGACGTTCACCCGCTGGGGCCTGTACACGGTGGCAATCGGCTCGAACAAGCTGGGCGCGGCCGAGGCGGGGATCAAGGTGAAGGGAGTGATGATCCGCAACTTCGTGCTGTGCAGCCTCACCGCCGGGCTGGTGGGCATCCTCGAGGCGGTGCGCGCGGGCTCGGTGCAGCCGGACCCGGCGGGCGCCAACGAAATCCTGTTCCTGGCGGTGGCGGCGGGGGTGATCGGCGGCACGCTGCTGACGGGCGGCTCGGGCACGATCGTGGGGGCGCTGATCGGAGCGCTGTTCCTCGGCGTGCTCAAAGACGGGCTGGTGTTGAAAGGCGTGAACGCCAACTACGAGCTGTTCTACACCGGCCTTGCGATCCTGATCGCGATGACGGTGAACATCTACGTGCAGCGCGCGCGCAGGGGGCACCGCGGTGGCTGACGCGAACGGCCCGCAGGAGCAGGCGGCACCGCCGGCGCAGGCGCCGGACGACGTGCTGCGGGTGGAGCACATCGCCAAGCGCTTCGGCCCGGTGACGGCGCTGCGCGACGTGAACCTGCACCTGAAGAAGGGCGAGGTGCTGGGCCTGCTGGGCGACAACGGCGCCGGCAAGTCGACGCTGATCAAGATCATCTGCGGCTTCCAGAAGCAGGACTCGGGGAGGATGTTCCTGCACGGCCGGCCGTACGCGCCGAAGAGCGTGGACGACGCGCGCGCGCAGGGGATCGAGACCGTCTACCAGGACCTGGCGCTGGTCGACGAACTGTCGGTGTACCACAACCTGTTCCTGCGCAAGGAGCGCATTCACCACCCGGTGCCGCTGCTGGCGAACAGGCAGATGAAGCGCGAAGCGCGGGCGGCGCTGGACGAGATCGGCATCAACATCCCCCGCATCGACGTGTCGGTGGCGCGGCTGTCCGGCGGCCAGCGCCAGGCGATCGCGGTGGCGCGCACGGTGAACTCCGACGCCGACATCATCCTGCTGGACGAGCCGCTGGCGGCGATGGGCGCAAAAGAGGGCGCGCAGATCCTCGACCTGGTGGCGCGCCTGAAGGCGGAGGGCAGGGTGTCGATCATCATGATCCTCCACAACTACGTGCACGTGCTGCAGGCGTGCGACCGCGTGAGCATGATCACCGACGGGGTGATCGCGCTGGACAAGCCCACCGCGGAGACCTCCGTGGAGGAGCTCACCGACATCGTGGTGAACGAGTACCGGCGCGCGCGCGAACAGACCCACGCGGAAGCGCAGGCGGCCGGCTCGCCCTCCGCCGGCGGCGCCGAGGACGTCTAGGAGGGTCGCGGCGTTCGTCCAAGGCGCGCGCGGCGGATCGCACATGCCCTTCGACCCATCGCGCGCCGATCCGGTGTACGTGCCCGAGCAGGGCCGCTACGAGCGCATGCGCTACCGCCGCGTGGGCCGCAGCGGCATCCAGCTGCCGGCGCTGTCGCTGGGGCTGTGGCAGAACTTCGGCGACGACCGCCCGCTGCGCGACCAGCGCGCGATCCTCAGGCGCGCGTTCGACCTGGGCGTGACGCACTTCGACCTGGCCAACAACTACGGCCCGCCGTACGGCGCGGCGGAGAAGAACTTCGGGCGCGTCTTCGCGGAGGACCTGCGCGCCTACCGCGACGAGCTGATCGTCTCCACGAAGGCGGGCTATGAGCAGTGGCCGGGCCCCTACGGCGAGTGGGGCTCGCGCAAGTACCTGCTGGCGAGCCTCGATCAGAGCCTCGCGCGCATGGGGCTCGAGTACGTGGACATCTTCTACTCGCACCGCTTCGACCCGCGCACTCCCCTGGAGGAGACGATGGGGGCGCTGGACAGCGCGGTGCGCGCGGGCAAGGCGCTGTACGCGGGCATCAGCTCCTACTCGGCCGAGCGCACCGGGCAGGCGGCGGAGATCCTGCGCTCGCTGGGCACGCCGCTGCTGATCCACCAGCCCTCCTACTCGCTCTTGAACCGCTGGATCGAGGGCGGGCTGCTGGACGCGCTGGAGCGGGTGGGCGCGGGCGCGATCGTGTTCTCGCCGCTCGGCCAGGGCCTCTTGACCGACCGCTACCTGCACGGCGTGCCGGAGGACTCGCGCGTGCGCCGCGGCGAGCACTTCGACGAGCGGCTGCTCAGCGAGCAGGCGCTCGCGCGCGTGCGCGCGCTGAACGAGATCGCGGCGGCGCGGGGGCAGACGCTGGCGCAGATGGCGATCGCGTGGACGCTGCGCGACGAGCGCGTGAGCTCGGCGCTGATCGGCGCGAGCAGCGTGGCGCAGCTCGAGCAGAACGTGGCGGCGCTCGAGCGCCTGGAGTTCAGCGCCGAGGAGCTGGCGGAGATCGACCGCCACGCGCAGGACAGCGCCATCAACATCTGGGCGGCCTCGAGCGATGCGTGAGCGCCGGCCCGGCTGACCGCAATAGGTCCGGCTCCAGTACCTTCACGAGCGTGGAGCTGCAAGAGCTGACGGAGGCGGTGGCGCGCGGGGAGATCGACACGGTGCTGCTGGCGATGACCGACATGCAGGGACGGCTGCAGGGCAAGCGCCTGGCCGCCACCCACTTCCTGGAGCAGGTGGCCGAGCACGGGGCGGAGAGCTGCAACTACCTGCTGGCGGTGGACGTGGAGATGCGCACGGTGGACGGGTACGCGATGTCCTCGTGGGAGCGCGGCTACGGCGACATGCTGCTGAAGCCCGACCTGGACACGCTGCGCGCGGTTCCCTGGCAGCAGGGCACGGCGATGTGCCTGGCGGACGTGGCCTGGCTCGACGGCTCCGATGTGGTGGCCTCGCCGCGCCAGATCCTGCGCGCGCAGCTGGCGCGCCTGAGCGAGCGCGGCTGGCGCGCGAACGCCGGCACCGAGCTCGAGTTCCTGGTCTTCTGCGACACCTACGAGCAGGCCTGGCACAAGGGCTACCGCGAGCTGCGCCCGGCGAACCTCTACAACGTGGACTACTCGCTGCTCGGCACCGCGCGCGTGGAGCCGCTGATCCGCCGCATCCGCAACAGCATGGCGGCGGCGGGGATGGTGGTGGAGGACTCCAAGGGCGAGTGCAACTTCGGCCAGCACGAGATCAACTTCCGCTACGCGGACGCGCTGCGCACCGCCGACGAGCACGCGATCTACAAGAACGGCGCCAAGGAGATCGCGGCCGAGGAGGGCATGGCGATCACGTTCATGGCGAAGTTCGACGAGCGCGAGGGCAACTCGTGCCACATCCACTTCTCGCTGGCCGAGGACGCCGACCCGCCCGCGCCGCTGTTCGCGCGCGAGCGCGAGCTGTTCGAGTCCTTCCTGGCGGGTCAGCTGGCGTGCCTGCGCGAGCTGACGCTGCTGCTGGCGCCGCACGTGAACTCCTACAAGCGCTACGCGCCCGGCAGCTTCGCGCCGACCACGGTGGCGTGGGGCCACGACAACCGCACGTGCGCGCTGCGCGTTGTCGGCCACGGCCCCTCGCTGCGCTTCGAGAACCGCGTGGGCGGCGCCGACCTGAACCCCTACCTGGCGCTGAGCGCGATCGTCGCCTCCGGGCTGCACGGGATCGACGCGGGGCTGGCGCTCGAGCCTGCCTTCGAGGGCAGCGCCTACGCGGACGCCGGGCGCGCGCGCCTGCCGGGCACGCTGGCGCAGGCGCGCGAACTGTTCGCCGCCAGCGAGGTGGCGCGGGAGGCCTTCGGGGAGGAGGTGGTGGCGCACTACCTGAACGCCGCCGACGTGGAGCTCGAGGCGTTCGGCGCGGCGGTGACCGACTGGGAGCGGGTGCGGGGGTTCGAGCGGCTGTGACGCTGACCGCGCCGGACACGGTGTTCGCGCCGGTGCGCTCGCAGACCGCCTTCGAGGAGACCGTCGACCGGCTCGGCACGGCGATCAAGCTCGGCCTGCTGGCGCCCGGCTCGCAGCTGCCGGCGGAGCGCGAGCTGTGCGCGCGCCTGGGCATCGCGCGCTCCACGCTGCGCCAGGCGCTGACGGCGCTCGGGCAGAGCGGCCACGTGTTCGCCACGCGCGGGCGCGGCGGCGGCACGTTCGTGTCCGACCCGCTGCCGCCGAGCGACCCGCCGTCGCCCTCGATGCTGGCGCAGTGGCGCGACACCTGCGACCGGCGCCTGGCGGTGGAGCTGGGCGTGGCGGTGCTGGCGGCCGAACGCGCGGCCAGCGCCGCCCTGGACGCGCTGGACGAGGTCGCCGGCGTGCTCGAGGGCTCGCTGTCGGACTTCGCCGCCTACCGGCAGGCGGACGTGCGCCTGCACGTGGGCCTCGCCGAGGCCACCGGCTCGAGCGCGCTGGTGCGCGCGAGCACCGAGGCGCAGGGCGCGATGACCGACCTGATCTCCTGCATCGCGCACCCGCCGCAGGTGCTGTCCTCCTCCAACGCCCAGCACCGGCGGCTGCTGGCGGCGGTGCGCGAGCGCGACGCGATGCGCGCGGCGCGGCTGATGTGCGAGCACCTGCAGGGCACCGAGCACATCCTCGCCGGCCTGCTGCCCGGCGGCTGATCGTCGCTCCGGCGTCGATCGTGTGCGCGGCGGCGCACCTGTGCGGCCCCGCGGCGGGCGCATGCGCCCGCCGGCAGCCGGCGCTTCTCGCCATTGGCCAGCTGTCCCACGGCGGCGCTCGCTATTTGCGCCAGGGGGACTTGACACCAAGTCGCGATCGAGCTTATTGTCACGATTGAAGGACGGATAACCAAACCTTTTGTTCTGACAGGGGGCAGCGGATGAGCACAGCTGGGAGCATGACCCACGACGAGCAGCGCCTCGCCGAACTGGGCTACAAGCAGGAGCTGCGCCGCGGCTGGAGCGGGTTCTCCAACTTCGCGATCTCCTTCTCGATCATCTCGGTGCTCGCCGGCTGCTTCACCACCTACGGCCAGGCGCTCAAGAACGGCGGCCCGATCGCGATCTCGATCGCGTGGCCGGCGATCAGCGTACTGATCCTGATGGTGGCCTTCTCGATGTCGGAGCTGGCCTCGGCGATGCCCACCGCCGGCGGCATCTACTACTGGGCCTCGAAGCTCGGCGGCGCCGGCTGGGGCTGGTTCACCGGCTGGTTCAACCTGATCGGGCTGGTGGCGGTGGTGGCCTCGGTGGACTACGTGTGCGCGTCGTTCCTGATGAACCTGCTTGGCCTCTATGACGTGCACTTCATCTTCAACTTCGCGAAGGCGGCGGCGGGCGAAAACGTGCACTACACCGCCCACGTGAACTTCGCGCTGTTCGCGGTGCTGCTCGCCTTCCACGGCTCGGTCAACGTGTTCCGCAGCCATCTGGTGTCGATCTTCAACGGCATCTCGGTGTGGTGGCACGTGCTGGGGGTGGCGGTGATCGTGGTGATCCTGATCGCCGTGCCCAGCCACCACGCGAGCTTCTCCTACGTGTTCGGCCACCGCGCCAACATCTCGGGCTTCGGCGGCCATATGTACTGGTTCTACGTGCTGCCGCTGGGCTTCCTGCTGACGATGTACACGATCACCGGCTACGACGCCTCCGCGCACGTCTCCGAGGAGACCCACGGCTCCGAACACTCCTCGCCGAAAGGCGTGTGGCGCTCGGTCTTCTACTCGGCGGTGATCGGCTGGATCGTGCTGCTGGCGATCACCTTCGCGATCCCCAGGAGCCACGAAGCGGCGGTCTACGAAGCTGGCTTCCCGGCGCTCGCGATCTTCGAGACCGCGCTCAGCAGCGCGGCGGCCAAGGCCGTGATCCTGATCTCGACGGTGGGCCAGATCTTCTGCGGGATGGCGTGCGTGACCAGCGCCTCGCGCATGACCTTCGCGTTCTCGCGCGACGGCGCGGTGCCCGGCCACAACCTGTGGCGGCGGCTGGGCAAGAACCGCACGCCCACCTGGGCGGTGCTGTTCGTGTGCCTGTTCGCGCTGATCGTGACGATCCCGGCCTACTTCCCCAACCACATCGGCACGCCGGTGGCGTTCCTGGCGGTGACCTCGATCTCGGTGATCGGGCTGTACATCGCCTACACGATCCCGGTGTTCCTGCGCTGGCGCATGGGCGAGGCCTTCAAAGCGGGGCCGTGGACGCTGGGCGGCAAATACAAGTGGATGAACCCGATCGCGTTCACGTGGGTGGGGATCTGCGTGATCATCTTCTGCCTGCCGTTCGCGCCCGCCGGCGTGTTCTTCAAGCACGGCTTTGAATGGTCGGCTGTCAACTACGCCCCGATCGTCACGATCGGCGTGATGGCGGCCGTGACGATCTGGTTCCTGCTCTCGGCGAAGAAGACGTTCAAGGGGCCGATCCGCACGATCGACGAGCTCGACACCGAAATCGCGCTGCCGGAGATCGCGCAGAACCCGTAGGAGGCGGCTTTGTACTTGTCTTGGGCGCTCCGCGCGCCGGCTGCGCGGCGGATCGACGGGGCCGAGCGCTGACCGAGACGCTGTCAGTGATCGAGCCCGCCACCGAGGCGGTGCTCGAGCGGCTGCCCCGCGCCGGCGTCGAGGACGTCGACGAGGCGGTGGCGCGCGCCGGCGCCGCGCTGCCGGCGTGGCGGGCGCTCGCGCCGGGCGCGCGCGCCGAGACGCTGCTGGCGCTGGCGGCGAAGCTCGACGAGCACCGCGAGGAGCTGGCGCTGCTGGAGGCGCGCAACGCCGGCAAGGCGATCGCGGACGCGCGCGGGGAGATGGCGATGGTGGTGGACACCTTCCGCTACTACGCCGGCGCGCCCGAGCGGCTGCTCGGCGACACCATCCCCGCCGCCGGCGGGCAGGCCTTCACGGTGCGCGAGCCGCTCGGCGTGGTGGGGCTGATCACCCCCTGGAACTTCCCGCTCACGATCGCCTCCTGGAAGCTCGCGCCGGCGCTGGCGGCGGGCAACACGGTGGTGCTGAAGCCGGCCGAGCTGACGCCGCTGAGCGCGCTGCGCTTCGCCGAGCTTGCGCGCGAGGCGGGCCTCGCCGACGGCGTGGTCAACGTGGTGGTCGGCCCCGGCTCGAGCTGCGGACAGCGCCTGGTGGAGCACCCCGAGGTGGCCAAGATCGCGTTCACCGGCTCCACCGAGGTGGGACGCTCGATCGCCGCCGGCGCAGCGCGCACGATCAAGCGCGTGACGCTCGAGCTGGGCGGCAAGTCGGCCAACGTCGTGTTCGCCGACGCCGACCTCGAGGCGGCTGCCGCGGCGGCGCCGCTGGCCGTGTTCGGCAACGCCGGCCAGGACTGCTGCGCGCGCTCGCGCATCCTCGTGCAGGCCAGCGTGTTCGAGCGCTTCCTGGCGCTGCTCGAGCCGGCGGTCAAGGCGCTGCGCGTGGGCGACCCGCTGGAGGAGGCCACGCAGATGGGACCGCTGATCTCCGCGGCGCAGCGCGACAGCGTGGCCTCGTTCCTGGAGGACGACCCGCCGGTGGCGTTCCGCGGCAGCGCCCCCGAGGGCGCCGGCTTCTGGTTCGCGCCCACGGTGCTCGCGCCCGTCTCGCCGCGCGCGCGGGTGGCGCGCGAGGAGGTGTTCGGGCCGATCGCCGCGGTGATCGGATTCGCCGACGAGGCGGAGGCGGTGGCGCTCGCCAACGACAGCATCTACGGCCTGTCGGGCTCGATCTGGACGCGCGACGGCGCGCGCGCGCTGCGCGTGGCGCGCGCCGTGCAGACAGGAGTGCTTTCGATCAACACGAACACCTCGGTGCGCGTCGGCACCCCGTTCGGCGGCTTCAAGCAGTCCGGCTACGGTCGCGAGCTCGGCCCGCACGCGCTCGAGGCCTACACCGAGATGAAGACGATCTTCTACTCCACCGAGCGATGAGCGCCGCCGCCCGCACGGACGGTGGGAAGCGCCGTGCACGGCCGGCGAGCCGCGGGCGAGGCGGGCTGTGAGCGCCGCCGGCGGCAGGCTGGCGGGACGCGTGTGCGTGGTCAGCGGCGCGGTCGGCGGCATCGGCGCCGCCACCGTGGAGCTGTTCCGGCGCGAGGGCGCGCGCGTGGCCGGCCTGGACGTGCAGCCGGGCTCGCCGGGCGAGCTGGCGCTGCAGGTGGACGTGACCGACGAGCGCCAGGTGCGCGAGGCGCTGGCGCAGGTGCGCGAGCGCTTCGGGCGCATCGACGTGCTGTTCAACAACGCCGGCATCTCCCCCAGCGACGACGGCTCCGTGCTGGAGACGACGATCGAGGCGTGGGAGCGCGTGCAGCAGGTGAACCTGCGCAGCGTGTTCCTGTGCTGCAAGCACGGCATCCCCCACCTGCTGGAGAACGACGGCCCGCTGCGCGGCTCGGTGATCAACACCGCCTCCTTCGTGGCGGTGATGGGCGCGGCCACCTCGCAGATCTCCTACACCGCCTCCAAGGGCGGAGTGCTGGCGCTCTCGCGCGAGCTCGGCGTGGAGTTCGCGCGCCGCGGCGTGCGCGTCAACGCGCTCTGCCCCGGCCCGGTCGACACGCCGCTGCTCAAAGAGCTGTTCGCCAAGGACCCCGAGCAGGCCGCGCGCCGCCTGGTGCACGTGCCGATCGGCCGCTTCGCGCGCGCCGAGGAGATCGCCCAGGGCGCGCTGTTCCTGGCCAGCGAGGACTCGAGCTACGTCACCGCCTCCACCTTCCTGATCGACGGCGGCCTGTCCGGCGCCTACACCACGCCGCTGGAGTAGCGCCCGCGCGCCTCGGCGATCGCCTGCACGAGCGCGTGATGGGCGCCGGCGAGCACCGGCGCGCCGTGCGAGACCAGCACCCGCTCGATCGGCAGCTCGGTCAGCGGCTCGAGCAGCGCCGCCACTTCGGCGCGGTCGGCGCGCACGCCGGCGAGCCAGCTCTCGGGGCACACGCGCAGCTGCGCCGCCGCCGACGATGCGTCGCCTGCGCCCGAGCCCCCTGCGCCCGAGCCGCCGGCGCCGGCGCGCCCGGCGCCGACCAGGCGGTCGCCCACCACCAGCGCCGCCACCCCCGGCAGCCAGAACACCGTCTCCCCCGCGCCGCGCAGCGGCCGGCGCCGCACCTGCGGCGGGATGTAGTTCCACGCGCGCGAGCCGCGCCCGCGGTAGCGCCGCGCCAGCTCCGCGCGGCTGCGGCTGTGCCAGTGGATGGTCGTGAGGATGCTCACGGCGCGCTCGTCCACAAGCCGATCGAGCCAGGCGAGCAGCCCGGCGCGCTGCGGCTCCGCCGGCAGCAGCGGGTCGATCAGCACCACCCGCTCGGGCAGCTCGTACAGCACGCAGCCCACCAGCCGGTCCCAATCGCCCGAGCTGCCCGGCTGCGCCTCGGGGTCCCACTCGGGATGGGGCGCGCTCCAGCGCCACAGGCCGGGGACGATCTCCTCCCCCTCCGGGGAGGACGCGGTGCGGGCTGCGCGCTCGATGCCGCCCAAGTTAGTGCGCCCGCGCCCATCGCGCCGCGCCGCCCGGCGGGACCGGGCGCGGGCCGCCGGCGTGACCGCCGCGGCCGGTTCGCGCTCCAGCTAACCCCCGATCGGAGCGCGCGCGTTGCCGCCCCAAAAGACCTGCGTGCCCACCGCATCGATCACGTTCACCAGCACCAGGTTGAGCGCCATCGACCTCGCCGTCGCGCGACCCACCCCCACCGGGCCGCCGCCGGCGTTGTAGCCGTAGTAGCAGCCCACCAGCACGATCGCGGTCGACATCGCCATGCCCTTGATCACGCTGAACAGGTAGTCGCCGGGGTTCTGGAACTGCCAGAACACCAGCAGGTAGCCGCCCGAGGACACGTAGCCCACCTGGTGCACGATCGCGACGTAGGAGGCGACGAAGGCCACGCCGATCGCGCCCACGTACATGAACGGCAGCACCAGCCACGCCGCCAGCAGGCGCGTGGCGCACAGGAAAGTCATCGAGTTCACGCCCATCACCTCCAGCGCGTCGATCTCCTCGGAGATGCGCATCGCGCCCAGCTCCGCCACGATGCCGGTGCCCACCTTCGCCGACATCATGTAGCCGAACACCAGCGGCACCGCCTCGCGCAGGTCGCACCAGGCGGAGAACACGCCGGAGTAGGCCGGCGTGCCGGCCGCCTCGGTGAAGTAGGCGGCCTGGATGCCGCAGGGACCCAGGCCGGTGACGAACACCAGCCCCCAGATCACGCCGGTGGAGCCCACGATCAGGATGCCCGCCTGGCGCAGCGACTCGCCGAAGAAGCGCAGCACCCGCAGCGCGAGCACGTCGCGCAGCACCGTGCCCATGAAGCCGCCGATCTCGCCGCTCTCGGCGAGCCATTCGCGGGGGAGCGCCGGCAGTTCGCTCATCCGCCCGCTCCTATTTGAGGATCACGATCTGCGGGTGCGTGGCCAGCAGCGTCTGCGTGAACACGTAGTTCAGCGCGCCGAAGGCGAGGAACGCCACCACCACCGCCTCGTTCACCGCGCGCCCCACCCCCTCCGCGCCGCCCGACGCGGTCATGCCTTTGTAACAGCACACGATCGCGATCAGCGCGCCGAAGATCGCGGTCTTCAGCACCGAGCCCCACAGGTCGGTCACGTCTGCGTTCTCGAACAGCCTGCTCCAGAACGGGCCGAGCTGACCGCCGTACTCGAGCTCCGCGATCATGCCGCCGAACAGGCCGAACAGCACCGAGTACACGTTGAACAGCCCCGTCACCAGCATCAGCGAGAGGAAGCGCGGCACCACCAGGTTCTTTACGGGGTCCACGCCCAGCACCTGCAGCGCGTCGAGCTCCTCGCGCACCTTGCGCGCGCCCAGGTCCGCGGTGATCGCCGTGCCGCCCACCCCCGCCACCACAATCGCCGTGATCAGCGGCCCGATTTCCCGCACCACCTCGATCACGAAGAAGCCGCCGAGGAAGTCGATGCTCCCGAACAGCCTCAGGAAGTTGGCCGCCTGCAGGCCCGGCGCGCCGTAGTCGATCGCCACCGTGGAGATCAGCAGCGGGAACCACACCAGCCGCAGCACGAACAGGAACTGCGCCACCAGCTCGCCGCCGTACGGATAGGGCGCTCGCAGCGCCGACACGATCGTGCGCGCCGCCAGCACCATCATGTCGCCGAGCTCTTCGAGCACGCGCCTGAAGGGCCGCATGGCCCGTTCGAGCCCCTGCGCCGACGATGCCCCGGTCCCCGAGCCTCCCGCCATAGACCTATTGTACTAGATCACCAGCACACTATGTCTCCTCCGCGGGCGCCGGTAGAGTTGAGACGTGAGCAAGCGCTCGTACGCAACCGAGAGCGCGGGACCGGGGCTCGCGGTGGACCGCGAGGCGGAGATCCCGATCGGGGTGCAGCTCGCGTGGGCGCTGCGCGCGCGCATCCGCGACGGCGCCTACCGGCCCGGCCAGCGACTGCCGGGGCTGCGCGAGCTGGCGCAGGCCACCGGCGTGAACGTCAACACCGTCCGCTCCGTCTACCAGCGTCTCGAGCGCGACGGCCTGGTCGACAGCCAGCAGGGCAGCGGCACGTTCGTGGCCGCCGCCCCCGGCGGTCCCTCCGCGCTCGCCGCGATCGTGGCCGCCGCGATGCGCGATGCACGCGAGAGCGGCGTCGACCCGCGCGAGGTCGCCGCCGCGCTGTACGTGGCGCCGGGGCCGCCGGCGCGGGCCGCCGCGCCCGTGCAGCGCCGGCGCCTGCTGCGCGAGCAGATCGCTGCGCTGGAGCGCACGCTGGTGGAGCTCGAAGCCAAGCACCCCGGACTGCTGGCGCCGTCGCGCCGTCGCCGCGAGGGCGGCGGCCCGGCGCTGCTGGACGAGGCCGAGCTCGAGCGGGTGCGCGACACGCTGGTACGGCGGCTCGGCGCGCTGCAGGCGGCGATCGACGAGCTCACACGCGGGCGCGTCGGCGTGCCGGCGACGACGGCGAGCGACGAGCGCGAGCAGGCCGGCAAGCGGTCCACCGGCAAGGCCGGCGGCGCGCGCGCACGGCCGAGCGCCAGGCCGGCGGCAGCCGGAGCTTGATCGCGGTGAGACAATGAGCGACGTGGCCGAGCTTTACTTCCTGCTCGTGGTGCTCGGGCTGCCGGCGCTGCTGCTGGCGGTGGCGCTGGTGGCGGCGCACTTCTACGCCGGCGGCGCCGAGGAGCTGCTCGACTGGCGTCCCACGCGCTCGCCCGAGCGCGAAGCCGAGCTCGACGCCGGCGAGCTCGAGCAGATGCTCGGCGCGCTCAACCGCTACCGGCGCATGCGCGGCGCGCCGGAGCGCACGCTCGAGCAGGTCAGCGGACGCGCCTGGGCCGGCCTCGACCGCTTCGCCTAGCCAGCCGCGCCCGCAGCCGGCGGCGGCGTCAGAGCCGGCGGCGGCGTCACAGCGTCAGCGCCACCGCCGCCTCGGCGGTGAGCACCTGGAAGGTGAAGCTCTCCTCGATGTACAGCTCCACGCGCTCGGCGTCGTGGCGCTCGTAGCCCACCGACAGGTCCTCGCCCACGTCCAGCACGTAGTCGCCGCCGCGCTGGCTCAAGACCACCGCGCCGTCCACGCCCGGCGCCCACACCAGCGGGCCGCCCAGGATCTCGCGCAGGTGCTCCAGCAGCGGATAGCCACCGTGCTCGGCGAACTCCAGCACGTGCGTGTAGGCCTTGCCGCCGAGCGCCAGCGCGTAGGGGCCGCCCACCCCGACGTCCAGCAGCGCCTGCACCGCACGCGCCACGTGGCGCGGATAGTGCTCGCACTCCTCGCCCAGCGCGATCGCCTCGTGCGGCGCGGCGGGCGCGATGCCGGTGATGCCCGCCGCCGCCCAGCCGTGGAACACCGCACGGTTCTCCGCCACCGCCAGCGCGCGCGCCGCACGGTCGAGCGGCTCCAGGTCCACGTCGCCGGCACCACGGTCGGCGTCGCGCAGCTCGGAGCGGGCGAGCGCGAACGGCGCGCGCAGCTCGGCCAGCGCCAGCACGCGCCGCAGCGCCGCGCTCACGCCCTCGCCGGGGCCGTCCTCCAGCGGGCTCACGCGCCCGACGCTGCGGGCCGAGCGCTCCCAGCCGTGCGGGCCCTCGAAGTCCACCAGCCGGCGCGCCGCCAGCGCAGGCGTCAGACGCGTGCGCGCCTCTTCGTCGATCGCGCTCCAGCCCTGCTCTGTGATCGGCGCGTGCTCGCGCAGCAGGTGGTTCATGCGGGAGCGCCTCTGAGGCTGCCGATGCCCAGCGAGGCGCTGCCCGCCAGCGGCGCGCCCTGCCCGGCCGCGTCCTCCACCGCCTGCTCCTCGGCCCGCTCGCCGTGCTCCACCACGTCGCCCGGCTGGAACAGGATCCCCTGGGCGATCTCGCGCCACAGCGGCGTGCGTCGCAGCAGCAGCTCGAGGTCCATGCAGAAGTGCTTGAACTCCTCGCCCTGCGCGTCGCGCATCACCGCCAGCGCCTCGCGGTCGCGCTCCACCGCCAGCCGCTGCTCGTACCAGCCGATCGCTTCCGCCTCCTCGGTCAGCGATGCGCACATGCGGGCGAACGTGCGCGTGCCCGCCGGCAGCTCCTCGGGCGGCTCGTGGTACTGGTCGAAGCCCACCGCCACATCGTGGCACACCTGCGATGCGCGCCGTGCGCGAGCGGGCGGGGCAGACGGCGCGGCGCGAACGGCGCCGCGGAAGGGAAGCGCCTGCTCGGCTGCCGACCCCGTGTTAGCATCCGTGCTCGTCGATGGGGAGAGCGACGACAGCGTCCCCGATCGACGACGCTCCATGCGCCGGCTGGTACTGCTGATCCTCACGCTCGCCCTCGTGACGCCCGCTCCGGCGCTCGCGAGCGGGCAGGACGCGGCCGCGACGCACGCGCTGATCGCCGCCGACTACGCGCTGGCGCGCACGCGGGTGGCGACCATTCAGGTCGCTCAGGCGAAGGTCGAGCAGTATGATCGCAAGCTGGCGGCGGAATGCCCCAACGTGGGCGCCGGCAGCCCGGAGGACGAAGCGGCGAGCCCAATGAGCAAAGAGGTCGCGGTGGCGCTCTGGTCGATCAGCTACGGCGCGGCCGCCGGGCCGACCGAGAGGTTCGCCGGCGCCGTGAAGAAGCTGCACTGGACGAACGCGCGCTTCAACCGGGCCGTGCACGCCTTCGCCACCACCCTGCGCAGCCTCGCCACGATCCAGCTGCCGAACCTGTGCGACGACGTGCGCACCTGGACCGCCAGTGGCTTCAGCACCGTCCCGCCGAACGTGCTCGTGCTCGACGAACACGTCGAACCGCTCAGGATCCCTGACATCCCCTGGGGACTGGTGTCCTCGTACGAGCGCGGCGACGAAGCGAGCCGCGTCGCCTACATCAAGCACGGCGAACTCAAGCTCGCCGAAGCGGAATTCATGCTGGGCCAGAAAGACTGGTACCAGGTGCTGGAAACACTCGGCGTCGCGCCGTAGCGCGCCTTGGCTCCAGCCCGGCGGCGTACCGTCGCGCCACGCCTCACGCGCCAGGAGCATGTCTGTTCTCTCGAGGGGCGAGCGATGGTGAGCGATGGGGCTCGAACCCACGACCGCCTTTCCAGCATCCGGATGGCTGACACTCCGTCGTCATAGTCCAGGAGTTCTATGTAGAGCGAAAGAACGGGTACTCAGGGGTCGGCCAGCTTGTGATATCGTCAGGCCAGAAAGTTCATGCACGATCGAACTCCTGGATCACCAATCTCGGCCCACGGCATATCCGGCCCTGGCCGTGCGGAGCTTGCTGCGGTCACCGGCCGCCGCCGGTTCGTGTCTCCCGGTGACGCGGCGGCTGAGCTGGGTGTAGATGCGCGCGTGGCGGCGCGCAAGCTGGCTCACTGGGCCGAGAAGGGGTGGCTGCGCAGGGTGCGACGTGGCCTCTACATCCCCGTTCCCGTGGAGGCCGAGCACCCCGAGAGCTGGTCGCAGGATGCGATGGTGGTCGCTGCCGCCGTTTGGTCGCCGTGCTATTTCTCGGGCTGGACCGCAGCCGCCCAGTGGGGCCTGACGGAGCAGGTCTTCCGCACGACCGTCGTCAAGACGGTGCGGAGGGTTCGTCGCTCAGAGGTGCGTATGCTCGACTCGGACTATCTGCTCGTTCACGCTGTCGAGCAGTCGATGGGTTGGGGGCTTGCGTCGGTGTGGCAGGAGGAGGTGCGCTTGCGGATCGCAGATCCTGCGCGCACGATGGTCGACATCCTTGACTTGCCTCGCATAGGCGGCGGCATCCGCCATGCCGCGGAGATCCTCGGAAGCTACCTCGACGAGCACGACCCCCAGCTGCTCGTCGAGTACGCGGACCGGCTCGGCAACCGGGCCGTGTTCAAGCGCCTGGGCTTCCTGGTCGAGGCGCTTGGGCGCGAGGAGCCCGAGCTGACGGCGGCGTGCCTGGCACGTAGGTCGGCAGGGGTGGCGCTCCTCGATCCCGACGGACCACGCGACGGTCCCCGCATGCCCAGATGGTCTATTCGCGCGAACGTCCACGTGGCTGCCGAGAGCCCGTCGTGATCTCGAAGCAGGAGCTGCTCCAGGCCCGTGCGGAGTGGCAGCTGGACCTTGGTGTCATCGAAAAGGACTACGTGCTCGGCTGGCTGTTGGCTGCAATCGCGGCGGAGCCTGCTCTCGCACAGAGCTGGGTCTTCAAGGGTGGCACCTGCCTGCGCAAGTGCTACTACGAGACCTACCGGTTCTCGGAGGATCTCGACTTCACGGTCATCGAGGGTGGGCCTGAGCAGCCCCAGGAGCTGGCCGAGATCTTTGCGCGGGTGGCGTCGTGGCTGCAAGAGCGTTCAGGGATAGAGCTGCTCGTCGACGAGCGGACGTTCGGGCAGCGCCGCAATCTGCGCGGCAACCCGACGACACAGGCGCGCATCTCCTATCGAGGGCCCAATCCACCGCCGGTTCTGCCCAAGGTCAAGCTCGACATCACCAGCGATGAGATGCTGGTCGAGCGGCCCGTGCTGCGCCGCGTTGTCCATCCCTACGGCGACGGTCCGCTGCCGAGCGAGGGAGCGCTCTGCTACTCGCTCACCGAGCTGGCCGCCGAGAAGACCCGCGCGCTCGCGGAGCGCTGTCGTCCCCGTGACTTGTACGACGTCGTGCACGTCTACCGACACCCGGACCTGCTGGAGGCCGGGCCACGGACGCGGCGCGTGCTCGCCCGCAAGTGTGAGCATGTCGGCATCCGGGTCCCCGACATGGAGACTATCCGCTCCTCTCCCCATGCCGGTGAGCTCGCGCAGGAGTGGGAGAACATGCTCGGCCACCAGCTGCCGCGACCGTTGCCGCCGTTCGAGTCGTTCTGGGACGCTCTCGGCCCGTTCTTTGCGTGGTTGGGCGGCGCGGCGCCACGTGCGCTGCTGCGTGCAGAACTCGACAGGGACCTGGACCCGGATTGGGTGCCGCCGAGGGCGATCACATCGTGGCGCCGCGGTGTCCCGTTGGAGATCATCCGCTATGCGGGGGCCAACCGGCTGAAGGTCGAGGTGGACTACCGCGCCGAGCAGGGCCGCTCCGGGCCGCGCGTCGTCGAGCCTTACTCCCTGCGTCGCACCAACGACGGCAACCTCCTGCTGTTCGTGGTCAACGACCATGGGCATCTGCGCAGCTATCGCGTCGATCGAATTGCCGGCGTGCGCCCGACCGCCACGACGTTCGTACCTCGCTTCATCGTCGAGTTCTGAACGCCGGATCCCTGGCTGGGCGAGAGGGAGCTCCTCCAGCTTCGGCATGTCCCGCAGGCCGACATGATGATCGGCGGCGTGATCGGATTTGCAGCAGCCAACGAGGGGCGAGCGATGGGGCTCGAACCCACGACCGCCTGGACCACAACCAGGAGCTCTACCAGCTGAGCTACGCCCGCCACGTGATGCGAGCTCGAAGTCTAGCGCCGCGCCGTCACTCCTCGCCGCCGGCGGCCCGCACCGCCGCTTCCGCGCGGGCGAGCGTCTCGCTCGGCCCGAGCCCCGGCGCCTGCGTCGCGGCCTCGCGCCAGGCGTGGAGCAGGCGCAGCGGATCCGGCCCGAGCAGCGCCGCTATCTGGACCCCCAGTGTGAACGCGTCGCCGAGCGCCGGCGAGGGCGCGGCCGCGATGGGCGAAGCCGCGCCGAGGGCGCCGGCGGGAGCCGGCGGCACGGCGGCTCCCGCCCCCGCCGGCGCAGAGCCGGCGCGCGCGCTCTCGCCGGCGGCCGTCAGCACCGCCTCGGTCACATCCTCGCCTTCGCGCTGCGCCACGCTCCAGCCGCGGCCCATCGTCATCTGCCCCGGATCCAGGCGCGGCCCCTCCACGATCGTCAGCTTGGCCTTGGGGGGGACCCACTCGTGTTCGCGGTACTCGAAGGGCACGCCGCGCAGCCAAGGTCCGACGATCGCCTGCAACTCCGGCGCGGACAGGTTGAAGCGGCACACGTTGTGAGGGAATTCGCGCAGCTCGACGTGGTACACGACGCACAGCCTCGCACGTACCGCTATCGCGCGCCCAGCCTCGCGCGCATGATCCGCACCGCCTCCGGGTTGGAGTCGACCAGCACGTAGCGGCGCCCGAGCTGCGCGGCCACCGCTCCGAGCGTGCCGCTGCCGGCGAAGAAGTCCAGGCACCAGTCGCCGCGACGGCTCGAGGCCTGCACCATCCGCCGCACGATCCCCTCGGGCTTCTGCGTGGGGTAGCCCGTCTTCTCGCCGCCGGCGGTGGGCACGATCGTGTGCCACCACACGTCGGTGGGCAGCTTGCCGCGCGCGGCCTTCTCGGGGGTGACCAGGCCGGGCGCCATGTAGGGCTCGCGGTCCACCTCCTCGCTGTCGAAGAAGTAGGCGACGGGGTCCTTGACGTAGACGAGGATCGTGTCGTGCTTGGCCGGCCAGCGCCTCCTCGTGCGCGCGCCGTAGTCGTAGGCCCAGATGATCTCGTTGAGGAAGCACTCGCGCCCGAAGATCTCGTCGAGCAGCAGCTTGCAGTGGTGCGCCTCGCGGTAGTCGATGTGGAAGTACAGCGTGCCCTCGCGCGTGAGCAGCCGGTGCGCTTGACGCAGGCGGGGCTCGAGGAAGGCCAGGTAGTCCTCGAAGCTGTCGCGATAGCTCGACTGCGCCAGCAGGCGCGTGCGGTAGCGGCGCCCCTGGAAGCCGAGCCGCTCTCCCTCCTCGCTGCGCACCACCGCCAGCGTCCGCCGCGACTGCACCTTGCCGGTGTTGAACGGCGGGTCGGCGTAGATCAGCTGGAAGCTCTCGTCGGCGAAGCCGGCCAGCACGCTCAGGTTCTCGCCCAGGATGATCTGGTCGCAGGCGGGCTGCTGCGCGGGCGTGGCCATCGGCCTCAGAGCCTACGTTCGCGCGCCGATGGAGCGATCAGCTCGACCCAGCGGTAGCGCACGCCGCACAGGGCCCGCCAGTTCGCCGCCGCGACCGTGCGCAGCGGCCCGCTCGGCTCGGGCGCCGCCGGCGTGAGGAAGATCGCGTCGAGCACCGCCGCCCCGCCGGCGCCGGGGGCGAGGCTGAAGCCCGTGCGCGTGACCGCGATCGTGTGCCTGCCGGCGCTCAGCCTCGCCGCCAGCGGCGGCACCGTGTCGGGCACCAGCGAGTTGCCGTCGAGCTGGCCCGCGATCGAGGCCAGCGCCCGTCCGTCCAGCGAGAGCGCCACGGCGGGCATGATCTGCCCCTGCACCCACACCTGCCAGCGCCCGCCGTGCGGCACGGTGAAGCTCGCGCGCAGGGTGCCGGGCGAGCCCATCACGATGCCGCGCCGCTCGCGGCCCCAGCGACGCGGGCGCGAGGCCCGCAGAAGCGGCACGCGCACCAGCAGCGGCGCCCGCGACGCCACCAGGCGCGCGCCGGCGCTCGCACGCCCGCGCGTCGCCAGCGCGCCGATGCGGGCGCACTGCCGCGCCACGCCGCCGCTCAACGCCACGTGGGCGCTGGGGCTCGCCGCGCCCGGCCGTCTCCCCCACACCTGGTAGTAGGAGCCCTGCCACAGCAGCGCATAGGCCGCCGGCGGACGGCTCGCGGCCGGGTCGCGGCGCGTGACGATCAAGGGATAGGCCGCCAGCGCGCCGGGGCTGACCTCGTCCAGGTCCACCGGCCGGCCGTAGCCGCCGGCGGAGCGCGCGAGCGCCTTTGGCGGGTACACGAAGTCGGGGCCGCCCACGTCCAGGTCGCGCAGCTGGTACATCGAGTATTCGTCGAAGTCGGTGAACAGCGTCGGGCCGCGTCCCGAGAAGCGTCGGCCGATCGAGGCGAGCTCTTCATAGCGCGCCGTGGGGGCGAGGTTCGAGCTGTGGTACTGGAGCGCGTCCGAGCACAGCACGCCGCCGCCGAGCGCGAGCGCGAGCGCAGCCGCGGCCGCCGTCGCCAGCCGCCCCGCCGGCAGCGAGCGCAGCGCCGCCACGCTCGCCCACGCCAGCAGCACCACCGCCGGCGAGCTCAGCACCAGCGTCTTCGCGTCCGCCCAGGTGGTGGCCGTGCGGCTCACGATCAGCGACGCCAGCAGCGTCAGCGCGAACCATGCGCACAGCGCGTAGGCGCGGCGGCGCAGCAGCTGCACGAGGCCGAGCAGCGCCGCGGCCAGCGCCAGCGCCGCCAGCGCGTGCGTGGCGCTCAGCGCCGCTCCCGCCGGCGCGAGCTTGTAGCTGCCGTTCAGCCACACGCCGAGCGCCTGGATCGCGCGCAGCGGCGCGTGCAGGTTGCCGGAGTTGCCGGTGGTGGCGATCGCCTGCGCCACCCGCAGCGCGGAGGGCAGCTGCGCCCAGGTGGGCCAGGCGGACGTCAGCAGGGCGAGCGCGCCCAGCGCGACCCCCGCCGCCAGGCGCCGGCGGGACCGGCGGGCTCGGGCTGCCTGGCGGCGCTGGAGGGACGGCGCGCCGGCACCCGTGGCGGGCGCCGCGCCGATCCTGGCGCGGCCGGCAACCGCGCCGATCCGGGCGCGGTCAACAGCCGCCACCGCCCCCAGCACCAGCAGCGGCGCCAGCGCCCAGGCGCCGAACGCCGGCCCCAGCGCCGACACGCCGGCGGCGAGCACCAGCGCGAACGGGATCGGTCCGCGCGCGCGCGCGCCGAGCCAGCGACGGTGGCAGGCCAGCAGCGCGCCCAGCGTGAGGATCATCGTGAGTGACGTGAGCTCCTTGACCGAGGCCAGCAGCTCGTACGCGTACACCAGAGCCGGCAGCGTCGCCGCGAGGCTCGCCGCCGCGGCCCACGCGCCGCGCAGTCCGCTCGCGCGCGCCAGCAGCCACGCCGGTCCGGCCGCGCACGCCAGCACGAACGCGTTGAACGGCTGGAACGCCCAGATCAGCGGCAGGCCGAGCAGGAAGGCGCTGCCGCCGAACAGCGTGTCCGCGCCGGACGGGTAGCTGGTGCCGTAGTAGTCGTGGATGAACTGCCCGTAGGAGTTGCGCAGGTCCAGATGCGCATAGCGCTGGCCGTGGCGCAGCAGGTAGTCGGCCCCGATCATGTGCACGGCGGAGTCGGCCAGCGCCATGTAGGAGGAGAAGCTCGCCCTGCCGGCCGCCAGCACCGGCGCGAGCGCGAGCGCGTACGCGAGCACGCACGCCAGCGCCGCCCATGCGCCCCGGCGCCAGCGTGCCGCGAGCTCGAGCGCGCGCCGGCGCGCCAGCGCGAAGCCGGCCAGCGAGAGCGCCAGCATCAGGTATGGCGTGGCCGGCGCGAGCGGCGCTATGTAGGTGCTGAGCTGCGAGAGCGCGATCAGCGCGGCCAGGCCGAGGCACGCCAGCAGCGACGCGGGCAGCCGTGCCCCGCCCGCGCGCTCCAGCAGCAGGCCCGCACCGAGGCACATGACGGCCAGCGCGCACGGATAGAGCGCCGCGGTAGCGAGGAACATCGCGGGCGATCGTAAAGCCGAGGGCGGGCTCGACCGCGCGCGCACGCGCCCGTGCGCGCGCCAGCGCCCCCGGCTGGATTCGAACCAGCGACCCTCGGATTAGAAGTCCGATGCTCTATCCAGCTGAGCTACGGGGGCGAAGGCCGGCCCGTCGCCCACGCGGCGGCGGGTGGCGGCGCCGTTGTGGCGCTCCCATCCTCGCAGCTTCGCTGGATCGAAACCGCCAGCGCGCAATGCTGGGGCGCCCGCGGGACGGATCCTTAGACGCGCTTGAGCCGAAATCTGTAAAAGTTCCCGCTATGAGCTCCGTGGGAAGCGACGAGGAGGAGGGCCTCACCCGCAAGCAGCGGCGCGAGCAGGCGCGCGCGCAGCGCAAGGCGGTGGAGGAGGCCGCGGCGGCGAGCGCGGCGCGCAAAGCGAGGCTGACCCAGCTCGGCATCGTGGTCGGCGTGGTGATCGTGGCGATCGTGATCGTGCTGATCGCCACCGGCGGCTCGAAAAAAGCCGGCGTGCCGAGCTCCGCGGGCGAAAAGAACTCGGTCACCAAGCAGATCTCCTCGCTGATCGCCGGCATCCCGCAGGAAGGCAACGCGTTGGGCAACCCCAAGGCGCCCGTCACGCTCAAGTACTTCGGCGACCTCGAGTGCCCGATCTGCCGCGAGTTCACGGTCGAAGCGCTGCCGCAGATCATCCCCAAGTGGGTGCGCAGCGGCAAGCTGCGGATCGAATACCAGTCGATGGAGACCGCCACGCGCGAACCCGAAGTGTTCAAAGAGCAGCAGGTGGCGGCCTACGCCGCCGGCAAGCAGAACAAGGCGTGGTACTTCATCGAGACCTTCTACCACGAGCAGGGGGAAGAGGACTCGGGCTACGTGACCGAAAAATACATCCAGGAAATCGCCAAACAGGTGCCCGGCCTGGACCTCTCCAAGTGGACCTCCGACCGCAACGACCCCGAACTGGCCAACGAGGTCGAAACCGACAAGCAGCTCGCCAACAACGAAGGCTTCACCGGCACGCCCTCGTTCCTGATCGGGCGCAGCGGCGGGAAGCTCAGCAGGCTCGAATACACGAGCTCGCCGGGCAACCCCGGCTTCGTCGACGAAGCGGTCGAAAAGCTGCTGAGCTCCTAGCGCGGCCATGAGCATCAGCCCCCGCACGCTCCGTACCGCACTGGTCGTGCTCGCCATCGTCGGCATGGGCTGGGCGTCCTATCTCACCTACGTCCACTACTCCGGCGAAGCCCCCGTCTGCTCGCTCAAGGGCGACCCCTGCGCCGCGGTGCAGAAATCCGTGTACTCCGAGCTCGCCGGGGTGCCGGTGGCGCTGATCGGGGCGATCGGCTACCTGCTGATCCTCGGCACCCTGCTCGCCTCCGACGGCGAACGCGCACGCTTCGCCACCGCCGCCCTCACCCTCGGCGGCTTCGCCTTCAGCGCCTACCTCACCTACCGCGAGGTCTTCAGCCTGCAAAAAATCTGCGAGGACTGCGTGGCGAGCGCGGTGATCATGACGATCCTGATGGGCTTGGCGGTCTGGCGCTTCCTGCGCGTCGACCCCGGCTCGCCCCGGCCCGGCGAGCTCCGCCCCGCCCCCGCCGCCGAATCGGCGGCCCCCCTCAGCACCGCCTCCTGAGCGCCAGCCTCTCGCCGACGCTGCCTATCCGTCCAGTGGCTTGCCGGCCGCAGCGGCGCGGGCTCGCCCGTGCCGACTTGATGAAAAGCGATGGCCAGGCAGGAGACGAGCACGCAGTCCGATGCGAGCGCCCAGGCTGCGTTCGCCGGCGAGGCACGCATCGCGCGCCTGTTCGAGCTGACCAGCGACCTGCTGGCGATGATCTCGCCCGACGGTTGCTTCACGCTGCTCAACCCCGCGTGGGAGCAGCTGCTGGGCTGGAGCCGCGCGGAGCTGCTCGACCGTCCCGTGCGCGAGTTCGTGCACCCCGACGACGTGGAGCAGTCGCTGGGGGCGATGCTAGCGGCCGGCGACGAGCTGACCGAGATCGAGAACCTCACCACCCGCTACAAGCACCGCGACGGCTCCTGGCGCTGGCTGTTGTGGAGCGCGCGCCGCGACGGCGAGAGCTGGTACGCGGCGGGGAAGGACGTGACCGACCGCGTGTGGCTCGAGCGCCAGGCGCTGCACGACCCGCTCACGCACCTGCCCAACCGGCTGCTGCTGATGGACCGCGCCCGCCAGGCGCTGGCGCGCCTGCACCGCAGCCGCGGCGTGGTGGCGATGCTGTTCATCGACCTCGACAAGTTCAAGGCCGTCAACGACAACCTCGGACACGACATGGGCGACCGGCTGCTGCTCGCCGTCTCCGCGCGCCTGGGGGAGCTGATGCGCGACAGCGACACGGTGGCGCGCCTGGGCGGCGACGAGTTCGTGATCCTGGCGGAGGACATCGACGGCGAGGGCGAGGCGCTGGCGCTGGGCGCACGCGCGCTCGACGCCCTCAACGAGCCCTTCCCGCTCGGCTCCGCCGAAGTGGCGATCCTGGCGAGCGTGGGCATCGCGATCGCGCACGAGCCCAACACCGATCCGGAGGCGATGCTGCGCGAGGCCGACCTGGCGATGTACCGCGCCAAGCGCGCCGGCGGCCGTCGCCTGGAGCTGTTCGACGAACGCCTGCGGCGCGAGTTGAGCGAGCACCTGGAGCTCGAGAGCCGCCTGCGCTCGGCGCTGCCGCAGCGCGAGCTGGTGCTGGCCTACCAGCCGATCCTGCGCCTCGCCGGCGGCCAGCCGCTGGGCGTGGAGGCGCTCGTGCGCTGGCGTCCCACCGACGCCGGCGCAGCCCTGAACCCGACCGTGATGCCCTCCACGTTCCTGCCGCCGGCCGAGGACAGCGAGCTGATCGTGCAGATCGGCAACTGGGTGCTGCACGCCGCCTGCGCCCAGGCGGAAGCGTGGCGGCGCGCCGGCATCACGATCCCACTCTCGATCAACATCTCCCCGCGCGAGCTGACCGAGCTCGACCTCGCGGAGCGGGTGCGTGAGGAGCTCGCCTTCAGGCGCCTGCCGGGACACGCGCTGTGCCTGGAGATCGGCGAGGAAGCGATCGTGCGCGACCCCGAGCGCGCGCGCTCCGCGTTGAAGGACCTCAAGCGGCTGGGCGTGCTGATCGCGCTCGACAAATTCGGCCTCGGGCAGACATCGCTCGGGCTGCCGAGCAACATGCCGCTGGACCTCGTGAAGCTCGACCGCACGCTCACCGGCAGCTTCCACCAGGACAAGGATCGCCGGGCGCTGTTCGCCGCCACGATCGCGCTGGCCAAGGAGGCGGGCCTCACGGCGGTGGCCGTCGGCATCGAGACCAACCGCCAGCTTGCGCTGGCGCGCGAGCTCGACTGCACGGTCGGACAGGGCTTCCTGCTGCACGAACCGGCCTCGGCGGAGCGGGTCCGTCTCAGGGGTACCGCGGGAGCGGTAACGTCCGCGCCATGGCGTCCACTCGTGCGACTGCGCGGCAGCAGCAAACGCCGCTGAGCGACGAACGCGAGCGCCAGAAGCAGGCTGCCGCGCGCACCGCAGCAGAGTTGGTGCGCGACGGCATGCGCCTCGGGCTCGGCAGCGGCACCACGGTCGCGCACCTGCTGCCGGCGATCGCCGCGCGAGGCCTCGAGGGCGTGCGCTGCGCCGCCACCTCGCCGGCCACCGAAGCCGCCGCGCTCGCGCTCGGCCTGGTGGTGGAACCGCTGGACGAGCTCGGCGAGCTCGACCTCGCGATCGACGGCGCCGACGAGATCGCGCCGAGCGGCTGGCTGATCAAGGGCGGCGGCGGCGCGCACACGCGCGAGAAGATCGTGGCGGCGTCGGCCAGGTCGTTCGTGGTGATCGCCTCCGCGGAGAAGGCCGTGGAGGAGCTCACGCCGCCGGTGCCGCTCGAGCTGGTCGCCTTCGGCGTGCAGCGCACGCTCGCCTGCGTCGGCGACGCGCGCCTGCGCGAGGCGCCGCCGACGCCCGACGGCGGCCTGCTCGCCGATTATCTCGCACCGGTCGGAGACCCCGCCGAGCTGGCCGCGCACCTGGAGTCGCTGCCCGGCGTGGTCGAGCACGGGCTGTTCGCGCCGCAGATGGTGAGCCTCGTGCTGATCGCCGACGAGCAGCGCGTGCGACGCGTGCGCGGCGCCAAGCGCGGCAGCGCCGAACTCGCCTGAGCTACCGGCGCCGGCCGCTACGGCGCCGGCGCCAGCGGACGCAGCCGTTCGCTAGCGGCGACACGCTCGCGAGGCCCCACCGCCACGGCGAGCGTCGAAACGCCGGCCCTGCGCAGCACGCGGCGCAGGCGCCCGCGGCGACGCAGGAACGCCTCCCGCATCACCACGAGGTCGTACTCGCCGCCGCTCAGCAGGCGGCGCAGCGACAGGCACGCGTCCTCGCCGAGCAGCAGCGTGGCGAGCGAGATCGACTGCGGGATCAGCTCGGCGCTGCGCGCGAGCACGTCGCGGGCGTGCTCCTCGAGCTCTGCCCTGGGCGCCACGCACACGATCGGGAACACGCACACGCACTGCGCGAGCCAGCCGGCGTCGCTCGTCTTGGCGAGCGTCAGCCGCGCGTGCTGCACCTGCGCCAGCTCGACCGCGCCGGCGAGCAGCCTGCGGTAGTCCTCGGGCTCGCCGTCGAGGATCGCCAGCACGTGCCGGAAGCCGTCCGCGCTCATCGCGTCCTCACCATCAAGCGCTCGATCAGCCCGTCGAGGATGTCCACGGCCCGCGCCAGCGCCTGCACGTCCGCGTCGGGCAGCGTCGCCATCTCCTCGTGCAGCAGCGCACGGTATTCCGCGCGCAGCAGGTCGAACACCCGCCGTCCCTCGTGCGTGAGGCAGACGAGCACCGCGCGCCGGTCGGCGGGGTCCGCCCCGCGCGCCAGCCAGCCGCGCTCTTCGAGGCGTTTCACCAGCAGCGTCATGGCGGGCTGCGTCACGCCCTCGCCGGCGGCGAGCTCGGTTATCCGCCGCGGCCGCGTGGACAGCGCGCGCATCACGTTCGCCTCCGTGCGCGAGACCTCCACAGTGGTGTGGCGGAGGAACAGGCGCGAGATCGCGGAGGCCCGCTGCGGCAGCGCCTCGGCGATCTCGTCCAGGCGCCTGCCCCTGCTCGCCCGCTTCGTCGCCGCCATAGTTTGCATCAGCTGCTTATATTAGCGGCTGATCGATCGGCCGGGCGGGCGCGGCGGGCGCCAGCACGGCGGGCGCCGAGTGGCGCGCGAGCGGGGCGCCTCGTGGCGCGAGCGCTCGGCGGCTGGCCGACGCGGCCCTCGAGCGCCGCCCGGTCGAGCCGCAGGCCGCGAACGGCATGCGCCGCGGGCGGGCGCCGACCGCGGCACACCGAGGCTCACGGAGGGCGAGGCCAAAGCGGGGGACCGAGGAGTCGAACCTCGCGTTGCGGTTTTGGAGACCACCGTGTTACCGATACACCAGTCCCCCGGGAGGAGTTCGGATTCTAGGCGCTCCCATGGACCGCCGGCGCGGCCGTGTCGAGGTGCGACGGCCGGCGCGCGCCCGAGCAGCGGTCGCGAGCGCCGACACGCCCGATAACCCGCCTATCTCCGGCGCCCGCGCTAAAGGCGGCCGTCCTGGCTGCCGACAGCGACGTAGCACAAGGACCACTTGTGACAATGCGTACTATCTTTGCACGGGCTCTGCGCCGCCGCCGCCAGCCGGCCGGCCGCTGGCGCTCGGGCCTAGGCACCGGTCTCACCGGCCCGCTCGTTGCGCGCGCCCGCCTGCTCGCGCGCGCCGGCCGCGAGGCCCCCGAGGCGGGCCTGATGCTGATGGAAGTGCTGGTGAGCGCGCTGATCATCGGCCTCGTCGTCGTCGCAACGCTGACGGGGCTCGACGCGCTCACACACTCGGGCACAGAAGAGCGCGCGCGCAACGAGGCGGCGGTGCTCGCCGCCGAATCCCAGCAGAACCTGCGCAGCGAGCCCGCCAACCTCCTGCTCAGCCTCGAAAACAACGCCAACGTCTACACGATCTCGCGCGCCAACACGAAGTACACGGTCACCCAGGAAGCCTCCTACGACAACGGCGAACAGATCAGCTGCGCCTCGAGCGAAACCAAAAAAGGCCAGGGCAGCTACATCCTCGTCAGCACCAAGATCACGTGGCCGCATATGAAGGTCCACCCCGTGGTCGAGTCCAGCATCATCACGCCACCGACCGGCTCCGGCATCGACGTCGAAGCGAGCAACGGCGAAATCGCCACTGCCGGGGTGCCGGTCGTGATCAAGTACACGCCCAACGGCTCCAAAGAAGAAACCAAGCTCGAAGGAAGCACCGGCACCGCCGGCTGCGTGCTCTTCGCCGGCATCCCCGCCACCGAAGCGACAGTCGAAATAGCGCCCGCTCCGGGAATCGTCAGCCCGGCCGGCAACCAGACCTGGCCGATCCAGAAACTCACGCTCGCGCCGAACGTGATCACGCACGTGGCCATCAGGGCGGCCACGGCGGGCGCCATCACCGCCCGCTTCACCTTCAAGGGCCAAGCCAGCTACGAACACATCAACAACCAGGGCAAAAAAGAACCCCAGAACGTCGAAGGCGACACCTTCGTCGCCTACAACGCGGAAATGGGCGAATCCCCCAACTTCCAGAAGGGCAACGCGCTGTCGCCCACTACCTTCTCCTCCACCGCGGGAAAGTTCGAAGTAGCGCCCGCCGGATTCAAAGCGACGATCACGAGCCCCACCCAAGCCGCGAAATACCCGGCTGGAAACCTGTTCCCCTTCCCGTCCCCGAAAGCTTGGACGGCATACGCCGGGGACTGCCCCGAAAACAACCCAGAAAAATGGCTCGCCACCGAAAAAGCCGAAACGGCCGTTCTGCTTCCCGGCGAAGACAAGACGCTCAATGTGCCGCTGACCTACGTCGAATTGAACGTCTACTCACGCAGCCAGAAACTGATCAAGGAAAAGCTCACGAAAAAAGAAAGCGTCACTTCCTACCTCGAAACGTCGACCTCCTACGAAGTGACGATCAGCAACACGAAATGCTCTGCGCAAACGCCAAACAACACCGTCACCAACGCGACGGCTTACAAGCACGTGCAGCTCACGACCACCGGCTCCGAAAATGGCGGCCACCTGCAGGACCCCTTCCAGCCCTTTGGGGAATTCAAGATCTGCCTCAAGAAGACGGCCACCAAAGCCTTCGAAGTCAAATCGGCCTACGTCAACAAGGAACCTGAAAAACCCGTCGTAGCCAACATCTATCTCAATCTCACGAGCGAATCAGAAGTAGCTTCATCGGAACGCGAAGACAAAGAAGTGTCGTCATGTTGAGCGCCGCCGATCGCCTGCGCACAGCCGCCGCCGACGACAGCGGCTTCACCCTCGTGGAAACGCTGGTCGCGACCGTGACCGGGCTCGTGCTCGGGCTGGTCGTGCTCACGATGCTGCAGGTCACGACCGAACAGACGAGGCGGCTGAGCGACAAGGTGCAGGCCAACCGCAGCGCCCGCCAGACGATGACCGACATCGCCGACGAGCTCCACTCCGCCTGCTTCATGAGCGAATTCGCACCGGTGCAGGCGAGCAGCAGCCCAACCGAATTGATCTTCTTCAACGCCTACAGCGAAGGCGCAGAAGTCAAGAGCGCGACGGAAAGCGCGAAGGAAGGCGTGTACGAGCATGCCATCAAGTACTACAAAGCCACCGAAACGGTGAACGGGCACACGCGACCCGCCAAAACGCTGTGGGACAAGATCCTTCCCACCAGCAGCGTCGCTGCCCTGCCCGGCATTCCGACGGTCGAAACAGCGGTGAGTAAGACCAAAGAAGTGGAGCTCGGCACGCACCTCGAACCGGTCGAAGCCGGCGGCACGGGCGAATGGGTGTTCAAATACTGGAAGTACAAGGAAGAACTGCCAACCCAAGTCGAAGCCACGAGCTCCTCGCCGACGCTGGAAGAAATCAAGCTCGGCTCTCACCAGACCCTCAAAGAACGGGAAACGGAAGCCAAAGCAGCCCTGCCCGTAGCCGCCGTGCAGATTGGCTTCGAACAGCGTCCGGCCGACCGCGAACAAAAACTGAGCGTCGCTGAAGAAAAGCGACGCGGCGTGCTGCTCGAATCGCAGGTGACGCTTTCGCTCGGCTCTCCCGCGGTGGAATCCAAACTGAAAGACGAGCCATGCTACTGAACGGTCGTGCATCCGCTCCCCCGTCGACGGGCACGCGCCTGCGCGCCGAGGGCGGCTTCACGCTGATCCTCACGCTCGCGGTCGCGCTGATCATGAGCCTGCTGATCGTGGCGGCCTTCACGGCGGTCAACGGCGATGTCCACCAATCGCGCGGCGACATCGCGCAGAAGCAGGCCTATTACGCCGCGCTGGCGGGCATCCAGGCCTATGAGTACAAGCTGGAGCAGAACCCGAACTTCTGGCAGACGTGCGAATCGATCAGCGCGAGCCTCCCGCAGGAAGCGGAAAGCCATTACGAAGTCTCGGTGCTGGCGGCATCGAACGAGCCCGCGGGCACCACCTGCAACACGGCCAAACCATTTGAAACGGTGATCGAGTCGGGCGGGCGCAACGCCAACACGTTTCGCGTCGAGGCCGTGGGCTCCAACCAGAAAGAATCGCGAGCGGTGATCGCGACCTTCCAGGTGAAGGGCTTCCTCGACTATGTGTACTTCACGCACTTCGAAGATGAGGACCCCTCGTTGATCGGCGCGAATGTGACCCAGTGCTCGACCTACCATTCGGTCCGTGTCAGCAACCATTACAGCTGCGGCGGCACGATCCAGTTCGCACCCGAAGACAGCGTGCGCGGCCCGATGCATACCGACGATGCCGCGGATGCGTGCGGAAGCGTCGAATTCGGCCGCGCGAAGCGCCTTGAAGAAGGGCGGCCCGACACCGTCGAAATCAACGGCGGCACCTACGCATCGGAATGCGCGCACGGCTCCAATCCCGTCTTCAACACGGAAAGCGGCTCCTACAGCGTCGGCGAAGAAATGATCCCACCGGAAGAAGACACCAGCCTCAAGGCGTACGTCGAATCCGGCTACGAATTCGAAGGCGCGACCACGCTGGAACTGGCGGGCGAATACGTGTGGGTGACCAACGCCCACTACGAAAGCGGCAAACGCACCAAAATCAAACTTCCGAAAAACGGCCTGATCTACATTCGCTCGACGACCTCGCCGGCGTGCACCTACCAGTACAACCAGGAAAACGCGGACACGTCGAGCGACATCAGCGAAGAAGCGCCGTGCGGAACAGCCTACGTCGAAGGCAACTACGCCTCCTCTCTCACGATCGGCGCCGAAAAGGAAATCGTGATCAAGGGCAGCCTCACGCCCAGCAACTTCACGACGCCGAGCTCGGGGCAGGTAACCGAAACGGCGCCCAGCGGCACGGCGACGCTCGGCCTGATCGCGACCAAGTTCATCCGCATGTACCACCCGTGCTCGCAGTCGGGCTGGTCGACGAAAGAAGAAGGGCCGAAAAACCCATGGATCTACGCGGCGATCCTGTCGACCTCGCACTCCTTCCTGGTCGACAACTTCGGCTGCGGCAGCTCGCTTGGGTACCTCAACATCTTCGGCGCGATCGCCCAGAACTTCCGCGGCATCGTCGGCACCACCGGCAACACGGGCTATCTCAAGAACTACAACTACGATCAGCGCCTCGCCAGCGACGAGCCGCCGTACTTCCTGGCTCCGCTGAAGGCCGGCTGGCGGATCGTGCGCGAGACCGCCCCCACGGGCGGCTAACGCACGCGAGGCCGCGGCCGGCGGACCCGGCCGTCGTCCGTCTGCGTGGGAGCGCAACGAGGTGCGGGCGGAGGGACTCGAACCCCCAAGGGCCTAGGGCCCACCGGCTCCTAAGGCCGGCGTGTCTGCCAATTCCACCACGCCCGCGCGGCGCTTCAAGCGTAGCCAGCATGTTGCACGCCCGCCACATGCCCGCGGGAGCTTGTATCGTCCTGCACACCATGTCGCCGTCGGCGCAGCAGAGACCGGGCGTGATCATCACGCACCCCAACCGCGACAAGCCCGTCGTGCAGGCCACGCGTGCGACCGTGGTGGTGCTTTTGCTGGTCAGCGCGGCGCTGGTGACGATCGTGACGGTGGGCGGCTGGAACCTGCTCGAGGGCGCGGTGCCGGTTCAGATCGGCTACATCGTGGTGTACGTGGTGTTCGCCTTCTACGCCACGCGCTGGAACCGCGGCGTGCTGCCGATCTCGGCCGCGCTCGCGGTGCTGCTGGGCATCTTCGCACTGGTGGCCGGGCCCGGCTGGTTCGACCGCGACAAATCCGGGTTCGCCCAGCCTGCGCTCAACGCCGGGCTGCTGGGGCTGTTGACGCTGCTGATCGTGCCCGTGCAGATCCTGCTCGTCACGTTCGCGCTGCGAGGCTTCCAGCAGGGCTGGAACGTGGAGCTCGAGCGCCGCGACCCCGGCTTCGCGCGGGACGCCGGCGAACTGCCTCCGGCGCACCCAGCTTGAGCGGCGCGGTTATGCTCGCGGTGGCGGGCTCGTGTGCGGCGGTGGCGGAACGGTAGACGCGGGGCCCTCAAAAGGCCCTGTCCGCAAGGGCGTGTGGGTTCGACTCCCACCCGCCGCACCTGCAAGCGCCGCACCAGCGGGTAGCCCCTACCCCCCGTCCACCAACCCCGCCAGCTGCTCGGCGAGCCCGGCGGGCGCGGCCAGCACGCCCCACGGCAGGTGCTCGCGCTCGCGCAGCTCGAGCACGCGCAGGCCGGCGCGTTCGCAGACGAGCGCGCCGGCGGCGATGTCCCAGGCCTTGACGGTGCGCTCGAAGTAGGCGTCGTAGCGGCCGGCGGCGGTCCAGGCGAGGTCGAGCGCGGCGCTGCCGAAGCGGCGCACGTCTCTGACCCGCGGCAGCAGGCGCGCGAGCACCTCCCCCTGGGCGGCGCGCACGCGCGCGTCGTAGGCGAAGCCGGTGGCGACCATCGCGCCGGCCAGCCCGTCCTCCCCGGCTCGCGCGGCAGCTGCGTGGGCGGCGCCGCCTGCGAGCGCGACCGTGCCGGCGGGCCCGGCGAGCTCGGCGGGCCCGCCGGCGATGGCGGTGAAGAGCTCGCCGCGGTTGGGGTCGTAGACGGCGCCGGCGAGCGTGCGCTGCGCGTCGCGCACGGCGACGCTGACGGACCACTGCGGGATGCCGAAGAGGAAGTTGACGGTGCCGTCGAGCGGGTCTACCACCCAGCTGAGGCCGCTTGAGCCCTCGAGGTGGTCGCCCTCCTCGCCGAGGAAGCCGTCCTGCGGGCGGCGCGCGCCGATCAGCTCGCGGATGGCGCGCTCGGAGGCGAGGTCGGCCTCGCTGACGAGGTCGGTGGGGGTGCTCTTGGCGGACACGGAGCGCTCGACGCCGGCGCGCGCGCGCTCGGCCAGCAGCGCGCCGGCCGCGGTGGCGGCCTCGATCGCCAGCTCGAGCAGGGCGGCGGGCGCGGGCTCGCTGGCATCGGCGCCGGCCTGCTCGCCGGAGGGCGGGCCGGAGGGCGGGCCGCCCGCTCCGAGCGGCTCGCTCACGAGCAGCCCGGCGGGCGCTGGTCGGCCCATGGGCGCTCGGCCTCGAGCTGCGCGGCGAGCGCGAGCAGCGTGGGCTCGTCGCCGGCGCGCCCCACGATCTGCACCGCGCGCGGCAGGCCGTCGGCGCCGAGACCGGCGGGCACCGAGGCGGCTGGCTGGCCGGTGAGGTTCCAGACGCCGTTGTAGGGCACCCAGCCGGCGACGGTGTTGAGCGTGGCGAGCGCGCCACGCCCCTGCAGCCGCCCGATCGGCGGCGGCGGCGCGGCGGTGGCGGGCGTGAGCAGCGCGTGGTGCTGCTCGAACAGGCGGCCGAGCCGCGCGCTGAGCTCGGCGGCGGCACGCTGGGCGCGCTCGAGCAGCGCGGGCGTGACGAGCGCGCCGAGGCGGTCCATGCCGCGCGTGCGCCGTTCCAGGCGCTGCGGCTGCGCGACCTTGGCGGCGTCGTCGTGGATGCCGCGCAGGTAGTGTGCGGTGAGCGCAGGCCCGGCGGCGGGCCCGTAGTCGGGGTCGCGCTCGACGAGCTCGTGCCCGAGCGAGCGCAGCAGCTCGACGGTTTGGTGCAGCGCGCGCTCGGCGTGGGCGTCGAGGCGGCTGATGATGCCGGGCGGGGTGCGCGTGCTGTAGGCGATGCGCAGCTTGCCGGCGGGCGTGGCGGCGGCCTGGGCGAACGGCACGGGCGGCGCGGGGGCGCGGTCGAGATCGACCTCGCTGGGCCCGGAGGCGACGTCGTGGAAGAGCGCGGTGTCGGCGACGCGCCGCGACAGCAGCCCGATCACCGACAGGCCGTGCCAGTGGCGCGGGTGCGGCGCGAGCGGCACGCGCCCGCGCGCGGGCTTGAGCCCGAACAGGCCGCACCAGGCGGAGGGGATGCGGATCGAGCCGGCGCCGTCGGAGCCGAGCGCGGCGCCGACCAGGCCGGCGGCGACGGCGGCGGCGCTGCCGCCGCTGGAGCCGCCGGGCGCGTGCTGGAGGTCCCAGGGGTTGCGGGTGACGCCGAAGGTGGCGGTCTCGGTGAACGGCCACATGCACAGCTCGGGCACGTTGGTCTTGCCGATGACCACCGCGCCGGCCTCGCGCAGCCGGCGCACCACCTCGGCGTCGGCGCGCGCGGGCTGCTCGACGGCGTTGGTGCCTTCGCAGGTGAGCTCGCCGGCGACGTCGATGTTGTCCTTGACGGCGATCGGCACGCCGAGCAGCGGCCGCCGGCCGGCCTCGCCGCCGGCGCCGCGGCGCGCGTCGGCCTGGTCGGCCTCGAGCAGCGCGCGCTCGCCGAGCACCACGCGGAAGGCGTTCAGCCCGAGCGCGCCGGTGGGGCGGTCGAGGCGCTCGATGCGCCGCAGGCACAGCTCGACGAGCTCGCGCGAGGACACCTCTCCGGCGGCGATCAGCTGGGCCTGGCGGGCGATGCCGGCGAACGCGAGCTCGGCGTCCCCCGTGGGGGTGGCTGGCGGGGATGGCTCGGCGCGGTCCATGCGAGGCAATCTAGACGGGCGTGACGGGGTTGCGCTTGGCGGGCCACTGGCGCTGCTTGCCGGCGGCGTGCGCGAAGCGCCGCACGAGCTCGGCGCGCAGCTGCTCGGGCGCGACGACGGCGTCGAGCACCAGCTCGGAGGCGAGGTGCAGCACGTCGATGTCGCGCGCGTACTGCTCGCGCAGCTCCTCCGTGCGGGCGGCGCGCGCGCCGTCGTCCTCGATGGCCTGCAGCTGGTTGTAGTAGACGGCGTTGACGGCGGCCTGCGGGCCCATCACGGCGATCGAGGCGCCGGGCAACGCGATGCAGCAGTCGGGGTCGAAGGCGGGGCCCGCCATCGCATACAGGCCCGCCCCGTATGCCTTGCGCACGATCACGGAGATCTTGGGCACGGTGGCCTCGCTGACGGCGGAGATCATCTTGGCGCCGTGGCGGATGATGCCCTGGCGCTCGACCTGCGTGCCGATCATGAAGCCGGGCACGTCGGCGAGGAACAGCAGCGCCACGTTGAAGGCGTTGCAGGTCCAGATGAAGCGGGCGGCCTTGTCGGCGGAGTCGGAGAACAGCACGCCGCCCTTGTGCTTGGGCTGGTTGGCGACGATGCCGATGGCGCGGCCGTCCAGGCGCGCGAAGCCGACGACCAGCTCCTTGGCCCAACGCGGCTGGATCTCCAGGAACGAGCTCTCGCCCGTGCCCCCTCGCGGGGCGTCGACGAGCGCCTCGATCAGCAGCTTGACGTCGAACGGCTTGTTCTCGTCGGCGGGGATCAGCTCGCCGACGGGCACGCGGCCGGGCTCCTCGGCCGGCGGCGCCGGCTCAGCGGCCGGCGGGCGTTCCCTCCAGTTGCCTGGAAGATATGAGAGATACGTGCGTGCGAGCTGGAGACCCTCGGCGTCGCTGGCGACGAGCTGGTGCGCGCAGCCGGAGACGGCGGTGTGCATGCGCGCTCCGCCCATCTGCTCGAGCGTGACCTGCTCGCCGATCACCATCTCGGCCATGCGCGGCGAGCCGAGGTACATGGAGGCGTTGCCCTCGCGCATGATGACGACGTCGCAGAACGCGGGGATGTAGGCGCCGCCGGCGGCGGAGGGGCCGAACAGCACGCACACCTGCGGCACCACGCCGGAGAGCTTGACCTGGTTGTGGAAGATGCGCCCGGCGCCGCGGCGGCCGGGGAACATCTGCACCTGCTCGGTGATGCGCGCGCCGGCGGAGTCGACGAGGTAGACCATCGGCACCTCGAGCGCGAGCGCGCGCTCCTGGATGCGCAGGATCTTCTCGACCGTCTTGGGGCCCCAGGAGCCGGCCTTGACGGTGGGGTCGTTGGCCATCAGCGCCACGGCGCGCCCGTCGATCTCCCCCACCCCGGTGACCACGCCGTCGGCGCCGAGCCCGTCCTCGTGCCAGTTGGCCAGCAGCGCCTCCTCGGCGAAGGAGCCGTCGTCCAGCAGCAGCGCCACGCGCTCGCGCACCGCCAGCTTGCCCTGCTCGCGCGCCTTCTCGCGATGGCGCTGCGGCCCCCCCGCGAGCGCGCGCGCGCTCGCGTCCTCGAGTGCGCTCACGAAGAGACCGTCGCCGGCACGGGTGCGGAGCTCACCGTGGCAGCCCGCGGTAGCGGTGGCGGTAGCCGCGCCGCCCGCGCGCGAGGTGGCGTTCGTGGCGGGCCTGCATGCGCGCTTCGACGGTCTCGAGGTCCGAGGCCGGGCCGAACAGCTGCCAGGAGTCGCGCACCACCGGCAGCAGCGTGAGCCCGATCACCCATCCCGGCCAGAAGGGCCCGTGCGCGCCGGTGAGGATCCACAGGCCGGCGCACAGCGCGGACACGCCGAGGCTGCCCCCGGTCTCCTGCGCCAGGCGCCGGCGCAGCCGGCCCTTGCGCTTGCCGAGCGCCAGCGCGACCGACCTGGAGCTGACCGGCAGGTCGGCGCGCAGCGCGTCGAGGTCGGCGCGCGTGGTGGCGGCGTAGGCGGCGCCCACTCGCTCCTCGAGCTCCTCCGCGGTGAGGCGTCCGGCGAGCGCGTGCTCGCGCAGCTCGTCGACCAGCTGCTCGCGATCGGCGTCCGCCACGCGCAGCTGCGATGGGTCGCTCATGCCTTGAATGTAGTCAAGAGCTGGAGGGTTCGCCAGCGTGGTGCGCGCGGCAGTACGCTCCAAGCGTGAGCGAGGAGGACACCTTCGACCTGGTGGCGGCGGGCCTGCGCATGGACGGGGCGGACCTGGCGAGGTCGGTGGAGGTGCTGGCGGCGAAGCTCGAGCAGGCGCTGCCGGGCCAGGCGCGGGTGGAGCGACGTGGCGGCGGGCTGCTCGGCCGCGGCCCCAAGCGGGTGCGAGCGGTGCGCGTGGAGCTCGGCTCGGCGGCGTACCTGCTCGGCTACGACGACGGTCGCGTGGAGGGCTTCCGCGAGCGCCAGGTGGGCGGCATCTCGATCAAGCGCGAGCCGCTGAGCCCCGAGCAGTGGATCGCGGCGCTGACCGGCGACCTGCGGGCCGAGGCCGAGCGCAGCGCGCACGCGCGCGCCGCGCTAGAGGAGCTGCTGCGCTGATGCGCGCCGCCGCCGCCGCCGCCGCCGCCGTGGTGGCCGCCGCGCCCGCCGGCGTGGTCGCCGTCGCCGCCGTGTGGGCCGCCGCGGCCGCCGCCGGGGGAGGCTCGCGGCGCGCATGAGCGACGGCGAGGCGGAGGCGCGGCAGCAGGAGCGCTCGCTCGCGAGCTTGGAGCGGGGAGGGCTGCCGCTGTCGGCCGAGGCGCGGCTGGGCGAGCTGCGCGCGGGCGCCGGCGCCTTCACCTCGGATCTGTCGGTGGGCGACTTCGCGCTGTGCCGCCGGCTGGGGCTGAGGCCGCTGTCGCAGGTGATGGGCAGCTCGATCTACCAGATGGGCTACCAGGGGGCGTGGGGCCCGATGGGCTTCGGCGGGCCGATCCTGACCGAGCTGGACACCCTCTCGCAGGCGCTCAACGAGGTGCGCGGCCGCGCGCTCACGCGCCTGGGCCTGGAGGCGCGCGCGGTGGGCGCGGACGCGGTCGTGGGCGTGCAGACGCGCGCGGGCGAGAGCGAGCTGGAAACGGGCACGGTGGCGCTGGAGCACGTGGCGATGGGCACGGCGGTGCGCCGCGAGGGCGCTCGCGCGGAGCACCCGATCCTGACGGAGCTGTCGGTGGCCGAGTACGCGATGCTGCTCGAAGGCGGCTTCGAGCCGCTGGGCATCGTGGCGTGGAGCTCGGTGTTCTTCACCAGCTACGTGTTCGGCGGCATGCTGGGCGCCGGCGGGCTGGGCGTGGGCACGATGGCGATGGGCGCCCAGAACTTCGAGCTGCGCGAGTTCACGCAGGCTGTGTACAGCGCGCGCGAGGCGGTGATGGGGCGGATCGACGGCCAGGCCTCGGCGCTCGGCGCCTCCGGCGTGATCGGCGTGCGCATCGGCCACAGCGTGCGCCCGCACACGCTCGGCGGCGGCGTCGGCATGCGCGAGCTGAGGGGGCTGATGGTGACCTTCGACGTGATCGGCACGGCCGTGCGCGAGCGCGAGGAGAGCTTCGTCCACCCCCCGAAACCGACGATCGGCCTGTCCGGCTGAAAAGGAGCGAGAGCGCATGAACGAGCGTGAGACCCCGTATGACCCATCTTCCCTGGAGGGCGTGCCGGAGGCGGGCCGCGCGCGCCTGCAGCAGAACCGCCAGGGCCTGTTCACCTCCGATCTGTCGGTGAACGAGTTCCTGCTGGTCAAGCAGGCCGGCTTCGAGCCGCTGGGGCTGGTGGTGGGCAGCTCGATCTACCACATCGGCATCCAGATGGCGGGCTGGAAGAAGAGCCAGGAGATGACCGTCCTCTCGGAGGCGATGTACGGGGCGCGCCAGCTGGCGATGACGCGCATGGAGGAGGAGGCCGACCAGCTCGGCGCGGACGGCGTGGTGGGCGTGCGCCTGGACGTGGGTCGCTACGAGTGGGGCCAGGACATGGCCGAGTTCATCGCGATCGGCACCGCGGTGAAGCACCGCGAGGGCCAGCTGCACCGCGCCCCCAACGGGCGCCCCTTCACCAGCGACCTGTCGGGCCAGGACTTCTGGACGCTGCTGCGCACCGGCCACCGCCCGGTGGGGATGGTGATGGGCAGCTGCGTCTACCACGTGGCGCACCGCGGCATGTTCCAGTCGATGGCGCAGACGGGGCGCAACGTGGAGCTCGCGAACTTCACCCAGGCGCTCTACGACGCGCGCGAGCTGGCGATGGAGCGCATGCAGTCCGAGGCCCAGGAGATCGGCGCGGAGGGCATCGTGGGCGTGTCGCTGCAGGAGAAGAGCCACGGCTGGGGCTCGCACACGATCGAGTTCTTCGCGATCGGCACCGCGATCGTGCCGCGCGAGGGCCACGACGAGGAGATCCAGCCGCCGACCACGGTGCTGGATCTGAGCTGATCGAGCATACCCTGACAGCCCCAGGACATACAGGAGGCCACGCCATGAGCATCGTCTACACCGAGGACCGCGACCACGTCCGCCACGTGGTGCTGAACCGCCCGGAGAAGCGCAACGCGATGAACCAGGAGCTGCTGCGCGCGCTCGGCGCGGCGCTGCGCGAGGCGGCCGCCGAGGACTCGGTGCGCTGCGTGGTGCTGCGCGGCGAGGGCCCGGTGTTCTCCGCCGGCGTGGACCTGGTCGAGCTGGCCGCGTCCGCCGGCGACTCCTCCAACAGCCACCTGCGCCACTTCCGCGGCGTGTTCCTCGACTGCCCCAACCTGTGCGAAGAGATGGCCAAGCCGGTGGTGTGCCAGATCCACCGCACCTGCCTGGGCGGCGCGCTGGAGGTGGCGCTCGGCTGCGACCTGCGCATCGCCTCCGCCGACGCCCAGCTCGGCCTGCCGGAGGTGAGGTTCGGGATCATCCCCGACGTGGGTGGCTCCACGCGCCTGCCCGCCGTGGTGGGACTCGGCCGCGCCAAGGAGCTGATCATGACCGGCCGCACGATCGACGCCGCCGAGGCCGAGCGCATCGGCCTGGTCAACCGCGTGGTGGCGCCGGAGGAGCTGGAGGCGGCAACCGGCGCGCTCGTGGAGGAGCTGCTCGCCAACTCGCACGTGGCGGTGGGCCGCGCCAAGCGCGTGCTAGACGCCTCCGCCCGCCCCGCGCTGGCGCACACGCTGGAGATGGAGGTGGCGGTGCAGGAGTACTGCATGATGGTGGCGCGCGCCAACGCCGCCGCGGCCGAGCCCGCGGCTATGGCTGCCAGCTGACCGGCCCCGCCACCAGCGTGTGGCTGCCGAGCGGGCGCCCGAGCACCTCCTGCACGCGGCGCGAGCACGCCAGCAGCGCCTCGAGGTCGACGCCGGTCTCGATGCCCATCTCGTGCAGCATCGAGACGAGGTCCTCGGTGGCGACGTTGCCGGTGGCGCCCGCCGGCACGGGGCAGCCGCCGAGCTCGCCGAAGCTGGACTCGAAGCTGTCCACGCCGGCCTCCAGCGCCGCCAGCACGTTGGCCAGGCCCTGCCCGCGCGTGTTGTGGAAGTGCGCCGTCAGCTGCAGCTCGCCGCCGAGCTGCTCGCGCGCGAGCGCGAAGAACTCGCGCACCTGCAGCGGGTTGGCCATGCCGGTGGTGTCGCCGAAGCCCACCTCCTGCGCGCCTGCGTCGCGCAGGCGCGCCGCGATCTCGAGCACCAGCCGCGGCGGCACGCGCCCCTCGTAGGGACAGCCGAACGAGGTGGAGATCACGCCCTCGCAGCGCAACCCCGCGCCGCGTGCACGCGCCAGCACCGCCTCCAGCCCCGCCAGCGACTGCGCGATCGAGCGGTTGACGTTCTTGCGGTTGTGCGTCTCGGAGGCGGACATGAACACGTTGATCTCGTCGAACGCCGGCCTGGCGCGGGCGCGGCGCCCGCCACCGGCGCCCGCCCCCGGCCCGCCGGAGACGGGGTGGCCGTCCAGGCGCTCGCGCAGCTCAAGCGCCGCCTCGAGGCCGCGCTCGTTGGGGATCAGCACCGACACGCTCACCTGCGCGGGCACGTCGATCCCCGCCAGCACCGCGGCGGCGTCCGCCAGCTGCGCGATCACGTCGGCGCGCACGAAGCTGGTCGCCTCCAGGCGACGCAGGCCGGTGCGCGCGAGCGCGTCGATCAGCTCGATCTTGCGCTCGGTGGGGATCACCTCGGGCTCGTTCTGGAAGCCGTCGCGCGGGCCCACCTCCCTGATGCTGACCGACTGCGGCAGGGCGTTCACGGCGCTTTGCTCGGCAGGCGCATGATCGCCCGAAGCCTATACTCGCCGCCGTGCCCTCCCAGAGCCCCGACCCGGTGGCGATCATCGGCGCCTCAGGGGCGCTCGGCTTCGGCCTGGCCCTGCGACTCGCGCAGACCGGCGTGCCGATCGCGATCGGCTCGCGCGACGCCGCCCGCGCCGCCGAGACCGCGGAGCGCGCCGCCGCGCTCGTGCCCGAGGGCAGCTTCTCCGGCCACGACAACGCCGCCGCCGCGGACGCCGCGCAGACGCTGATCCTGAGCGTTCCCTTCCGCAACCAGGCGGAGACGCTCGCCAACCTCCAGCCGGCGCTCACGCCGGGCAAGCTGCTGATCGACGCCACCGTGCCGCTGGCCGCTGCCGTCGCCGGCAAGGCCACGCGCATGCTGGGCGTGTGGCAGGGCTCGGCCGCGCAGCAGGCGCAGGAGATGGCCGGCGAGGGCGTGCGCGTGGTCTCCGCGCTGCACACCGTCAGCGCCGCCTCGCTGGCCGACCTCGCGCACCCGCTCGCCCAGGACGTGCTCGTGTGCGGCGACTCGCGCGCCGACAAGCGCGAGGCGGCCGCGCTGATCGACCGCGTCGAGGGCCTGCGCTGCGTCGACTGCGGGCGCCTGGAGATGGCGCGCACCACCGAGGCGATGACCGCGCTGCTGATCTCGATCAACGCGCGCTACAAGGTGCACGCCGGCATCGCCCTCACCGGCCTGCCCGCGGAGCTGTGGCGGTAGCCGCGCCCGAGGTGGTGCTGCTCAGCGGCGGCACCGGCGGCGCCAAGCTCGCGCGCGGCATCGCGCAGGCCGCCGGCGCCGAGCATCTCACGGCGATCGTCAACACCGGCGACGACGTGGAGATCTACGGCGCCCACGTCTCGCCCGACCCCGATCTCGTGTCCTTCTGGCTCGCCGACGCGATCGACGAGCGCGGCTGGGGGCTGCGCGGCGACAGCTTCGCGGTGATGGACGCGCTGCGCGCGCTCGGGCGCGAGATCTGGTTCAACCTCGGCGACCGCGACCTCGCCTGGTGCCTGGAGCGCGCGCGCATGCTCGCCGAGGGCCTCACCCCCACCGACGCGCTGGCGCAGCTGAACGCGGCGCTGGGCGTGCGCTCGCGGGTGCTGCCGATGAGCGACGACCCCGTGCGCACGTGGGTGCGCACCGGCGAGGCCGGCTGGTGCGCCTTCCAGCAGTTCATGATCCGCGAGCGCGCACAGGGCGCGATCGAGGGCCTCGAGTACCGCGGCGCCGAGCAGGCGCGGCCGAGCGAGCAGGCGCTCGCGGCGATCGCCGCCGCCGAGACGATCGTGATCGGGCCCTCCAACCCGCTCGCCTCGATCGGCCCGATCCTCGCGCTGCCGGGCATGCGCGAGGCGCTCGCCGGCGCCGAGGCGCCGGTGGTGGCGGTCAGCCCGATCGTCGCCGGCGAGGTGCTGAAGGGCCCAACCGCCTCGTTCATGGCGTTCGCCGCGCTCGAGTGCAGCGCCGAGGGAGTGGTCGACTTCTACGGCGAGCTGCTCGACGGCGTCGTCGCCGACGAAGACGTCGCGCGCCTGCCCACGCTGCAGACCGACACGCGCATGCGCGACGCCGACGCGCGCGCCCGCGTGGCCGAGCAGACGCTGTCCTTCGCGCAGGCGCTCGCCGGCTAGCCGGAGGCCGGCGCCTCGCGCTCGCGCCAGCCCTGAAACCAGTCGAGCGCGCCGTTGATCACGCGTTCTACGAACGCGTCGCGCTCGTTGGCGTGCGGCATCGGCGTGGCCGGCACGTCGATGCCGAGGAAGGCGCACAGCGGCTCCCAGCCTTCCTTCACGTCCCACACCAGCAGTCGCTCCGCCGGCACCGTGCGCTTGACCTGCTCGTTGTGGGCCTCGGCCTGCTCGATCAGCTGCTCGGGGCGCTCCCAGCCCTGCGCGAAGGTGCCCTGCGGACCCCAGAACATGCGGTCCACCAGCTCCAGGTAGCGCTCCCAGCGTCCGTCCACGCTCGCGCGCGCCTTCGAGATCCGCGGCATCAGCGTCTCGCCGTGGCACATCTCCACGATCGTCTGGCGGAAGCTGCGCTCCCAGCCCTCCGGCTCGCGCACGCTCAGCAGCACCTTGGCGTCCGGGTAGTGCTCCATCAGCTCGCGGTAGAAGTAGCCGCCCGGCCAGTCCGCGCTCGAGCGCTGGTCGCCGAACACCTCCTCCCACGGCTGCCCGCCGTCCATCGCCCGCATCCACAGCTCGACCTGGTCGAGGTCCGCGATCACGTTCACCCAGTGGTAGCAGGGCGCCAGGCCCAGCTCCTCGAAGGCCATCTTCTGCGAGAGCGTGCCCGTGCGCGGCAATCCCGCGCTGATCAGCCGCAGACCCCGCGACCCGTTTGTGTCTCCCACCGTCCGTTACCTCCTAGAATTAGCGTGCATCGCAGCAGATCAAGCCCAAGACCACGCGAAGAAGTCGATAAGAAGCCAATCCGACGGCAGTGCAGCCGCCGCCGTGCCTCATATCGTGGGCGCCCCAGCTGGAGGCCCGCGACGGGCGCCCACCGCCAACCAAGGAGTCTCTACTGTGCTCAACGGCTCGTACGCCAGCGACGGATCCTACCGAGATGCCGCCGCCTCGTCGGTGCTGACCGCGCCCGCAGCGACCGAGCCCGCAGCCGGCGCGCCCGGAACGGCCAAGCCCGTGCTGCCCGAGCCGGTGGCGGGAGAGCCCGTGGTGCGCAGGGCCGCGCCGCGCATCGCCGGCCTGGCCACCTACGACGACGAGACCGTCTACACGCAGGCGCAGGTGCTGGAGCGCCTCGGCCTCGCCGGCGACGAGTTCGCCGAGCGCATCTTCGCCCGCTGCGGCGTGCAGCGACGGCGCCTGAACCTCGACCCCAGCTTCATGGCGCGCTCGCTGCAGGACCGCACGCCGCAGGTCGAGCGGGAACTGCTGGAGCGCGCGATCGGCGCGGTCGACGCGCTCGGCGTCGACCCCGCACAGGTCGGCACCGTGATCTCCGCGAGCCTCTACTCGCTCGGCGTGCCCACGCTCGCGCACCGCCTGATCGAGCACTACGAGATGGACCCCACCACCGACAAGTACCACGTCACCGGCGTGGGCTGCGCCAGCGGCGTGCCGCTGATGCGCCTGGCCGCGCAGACGCTGCACGCCTCGCCCGCGGAGGGCGAGCGTCGCGACAGGCACACGCTGGTGGTCGCCGCCGAGAGCATGAGCGGCATCCTGCTCGCCGCCACGCCCGAGGACGCCAAGGCCAAGACCGTCGGCTCCTCGATCTTCGGCGACGGCTGCGCCGCGGCGGTGCTCTCCCACGACGCCCGCGCGGAGGGCCCCGCGATCCTCGCCTCGCAGGTGCACCAGGTCGGCGGCACGCTCGGCGCGGTGCAGCTCGAGGTCGACGGCCCCACCAGCTACCTGCACCTCGCCCGCGAGCTGCCCGAGATCGCCGGCGCCGGCCTGCCCGGCGTGGTCGCCTCCTTCCTCGAGCGCCAGGGCCTGGAGCGCTCGCAGATCGACCACTGGATCGTGCACCCCGGCGGCCGGCGCATCATCGAGAACGTGCAGTCCGCGCTCGGGCTCACGCGCGAGCAGGTGGCCACCAGCTGGGACGCGCTGGCCGACCACGGCAACATCGGCACGCCCTCCATCCTGTACGTGCTGCGCGACACGATCGAGCGCCGCAAGCCCGCGCCCGGCGAGCGCGGGCTGATGGTCACGATCGGCCCCGGCGTCACCGTGGCGCTGATGCTGCTCGGCTGGTAGAGCAGCCCGGAGCTCGGCGCGGCCGGCGCACTATCGTCTCGGGGCAGATGCGCACTGCCGCGGTCCTGCCGGTGAAGAGCTTCGCGCGCGCCAAGCAGCGCCTGCGCGCAAGCGTGCTCGAGGCGCTCCGGCGCGAGCTCGCCGAGGCGATGGTGGCGGACGTGCTGGCCGCGCTCGAGCGCACCGCTGGCATCGAGCGCACGATCGTGGTCACGCGCGAGCCCCGCGTGGCGGGCATCGCCGGCGCGCCGGGCGTCCTACTGCTCGACGACGCGGCCGAGAGCGGGCAGTCGCACGCCGCCGCGATCGGCGTCGCACGCGCGCGCGCCGACGGCTTCGAGCGGGTGCTGTGCGTGCCCGGCGACTGCCCCGCGATGGACCCGCGCGAGCTTGAGCGGCTGCTCGCCGCTGACGCCGCCGCAGCCGCCGAGGGGCCGGCGGTGACCGTGCTCCCCGACCGCCACGGCAGCGGCACCAACGGCCTGCTGCTGCGCCCCCCCGGCGCGATCGCCCCCAGCTTCGGCCCCGGCAGCTGCGCCCGCCACCAGGCGCTCGCCGCCGCCGCCGGCGTGCCCTGCGCGGTGCGGGCGCTGCCGTCGCTGCTGCTCGACGTCGACACCGGGGCGGACCTCGGCGCGCTGCGCGCGCGCCTGGCCGCGCGCGCCGGCGGCGCCACGCGCACCCGCACGGTGCTGGACGCCGGCCGGCGCGATGGCGCCTTCGCGCTCAGCGGCCGCGCCTGAGCTCGCAGCGCCGTGACGAGCATCCGCGCACGCAGCCTCGGCCCGCTGCCAGAGGTGCGCCCCGGCGCGGACCTCGCGCAGCTCATCTTCGAGGCGCTCGGCGCCGAGCCGCTGCGGGCGGGCCAGGTGGTGGCGGTGGCCCAGAAGGCCGTCTCCAAGGCCGAGGGCGCGATCGTCGCGCTGACCGACGTGGAGCCCGGCGCCCGCGCCCGCGAGCTCGCCCGCGTGCTCGCGGACGGCGCCGGCGCCGGCGCCAAGGACGCGCGCGTCGTGCAGGTCGTGCTCGACCAGTCCGCTGAGATCGTGCGCGCGCAGCGCGGCGTGCTGATCTGCCGCACCCACCACGGCCTCGTGTGCGCCAACGCCGGCGTCGACGCCTCCAACGCCGGCCCGCACGGCGAGGACGCGGTGATCGTGCTGCCACGCGATCCCGACGACTCCGCGCGGCGGCTGCGCGCGCGCCTGCGCGAGCTCGCCGGCGTCGCGCCCGCCGTGCTGATCAGCGACAGCTTCGGGCGCGCCTGGCGCCACGGGCAAGTCGACGTCGCCATCGGCCTCGCCGGCATGCAGCCGCTGGAGGACTGGCGCGGGCGCCGCGACGCGCACGGGCGCGAGCTGCACGCCACCCTGCCGGCGGTGGCCGACGCCGCAGCAGCCGCCGCCGAGCTCGCGCGCGCCAAGGACTCCGGCGAGCCCGTCGTGGTGATCGACGGCCTCGAGCGCTTCGTCGGCGAGCACGACGGCCCCGGCGCGGTGGCGCTGCAACGCGCGCTCGAGGAAGACCTGTTCCGCTGAGCGCCGCCGCCGCGCGAGCGGCACGCGCGCACGGGGCCGGCGCAGCGGCCGCAGCGCCGATCGGCCGCCAGACGCGCTCAGGCGGGCGCGCCCTGCAGCTGCGCGCGCAGGAACGGCAGCAGCGCCGCCTCCACCCCCTGCGGGTCGTCCTGGAAGGGCCAGTGGCCGCTGTCCGGCAGGATCACCACGTCGCGCACGTCGAAGAACTCGCGCTGGCGCTCCGCGTACTCCACGCCGATGTAGGGGTCCTTGGCCCCCCACACCACCAGCGCCGGCTTGTGCAGAGCGCTCAGCGCCGGCGCCAGCTGCGCCGCGGTGGAGCCCGGGTCGGGCGTCGCGCGGTACAGCTTCAGCACGGTGCGGCGGGTGGCGCGGTCGTAGTCGTCGTACATCTTCTCCACGAACGCCGGCGGCAGGCCCTTGGGGTTCGCGCTCTGCATCGCCCGCCGCCAGCCCGCGCGCGGGATCCACGCCTGCACGAGCTCGCCCAGCAGCGGCGTGCGCCAGCGTTTGGCCATCTTGTGCCACGTGTAGCCTGGCATCACGCCCACGTTGACCAGCGCCACGCTGGCCCAGCGCTCCGCGTGCTGGAGCCCCCACAGCAGGCCGAACGGCCCGCCGAAGTCGTGCACCACCAGGTGCACGCGCTCCACGCCCAGCTCGGCCAGCGCGCCGTCGATGAACTCCGCGTAGGCCCCCACGTGGTAGTCGAAGTCGCGCGGCGCATCCGCTTTGCCGAAGCCCGGCATGTCGAACGCGACCGCGCGCGCGAACGCCCCGGCGGCATCCACCAGCGCGCTCCAGTCGCTCGAGGAGCCGGGGTTGCCGTGCACGAACACCACCGCCTCCCGCGCCCCCTCCTCGCCGGCTTCGATCACCGGCGAGCGCAGGCCGCCGACCACGACCTCGCCCCGGCGCACCATCAGGCGCTTCCCGCCTGCAGCGCGCGCGGGCCGCCGCCGCGCACGCCGAAGAGGCCCCGCGCGTGCACCAGCGTGGCACGCGGCAGCGCGCTCGCGAACATCCGCGCGGGCCCGATGCAGCGGCTGCCGTACGCCTCGAAGGTCGCCGCCAGGCGCGCGTCGCCGCTGGCCGCCGCCGAGAACAGGAAGCGCTCGCCGGGGTTGAGCCTGCGTCCCCCGGCGTAGTCGTAGATCATCGTCGCGTGACCGCGCAGCCCGCGCGCATGGCGGCGGCGGTAGCGGCGCAGGCCGCGCGCCAGCGCCCCCGCGCGCTCTGCCGGCGAGGCCGCGAGCGCCGGCGCCACGCTGTCGGCGAGCCATTCCGCGCTCTGCAGCGCCCAGCCGCAGCCCACCCCCCACAGCGGGTCGATCGCCAGCGCCGCGTCGCCCACCAGCGCGAGGCCCGGCGCGCTCACCTCGTGCGCCACGTTGGTCATGTCGATCTTGCCCTGCACCGGCGCAACCAGCCGCGAGGCGCGGATCGGCGGCGCCTCCGGCACGCCCGCGACCATCTCCACCAGCTCGCGCTCGGGGTCCGCGCGGAAGCGCTCCAGCAGGTCCATGGTGGGCATCACCGCGTAGAACATGAGACCCGCGTCGGTCGGGAAGCAGGCCGCCATGTGCGGGTCCAGCAGCCACAGCGCCGCGTCCGGGTAGTGCGCCGGGCGCGGGCCCTCGAAGTAGCCGCCGTAGGCGAAGCGCCCGTGGCGCACCGTGCGCTCGCGCACGCCCGCCAGCTTCGCCACGCGCGAGCCGCGCCCGTCCGCGCCCACCACCAGCGCCGCTTCGAGCTCGAGCCCGCCGCCGTCCGCGCCGCGCGTTCGCACCCCGCGCACCGCGCCGCCGTCGCGCAGCAGCTCCTGCACCGTGTGCGCGAGGAACACGTCCACCCCGTCGGCTTCCGCGGCCGCCGCGCGGATCATCGGGTCCAGCAGCTCGCGGCGCATGTTCACGCCGCTCGGGATCGTGCTGCCGGCCGGCGCCCCGATCCAGCCCCAGCGGGTCCAGATGCGCGCCCGCGAGCGCAGCGCCCCGGACTCGACCATCGGCTCCAGCAGGCCCAGCCGTTCGAGCGTCGCCACCGCCGAGGCCTGGATGTAGTGGCTGCAGATCTTCTTGAACGCAGACGGGTCGGGGCGTTGCTCGACCAGGGCCACGCGCGCGCCCGCGCGCGCGAGCATGATCGCGCTCGCGCAGCCGGCGAGGCTCCCCCCCACGATCACCGCGTCGTAGGCGGCGGACGGTGTGGAGGCGGTTGACGGAGGGCCACCTTCGTAGTCTGCAGCGGACATCGCTCGAAGCTCCTTCGCTCGTCAGTGGGCGGACGCTTCGCCCCCGCGAGGCCGGGGCACGCTGCGCCCTCATCTACACTTCGTGACGGACTATACAGGTCGAACTATGGAACGCAACAAAGTCATCAAGCTCACAAGCACCTCCTACGCGGTGCTGAGCCTGCTCGACGTGCTCGGCGAGGCCACCCCCTACGACCTCAAGCAGGCGCTCGAAGCCTCCGTCGAGAACTTCTGGCCGGTGCCGCACACCACCTTCTACGAGGAGCCCCAGCGACTCGCCCGCGCCGGCTACCTGTCGGTGCGCCAGGAGCCCGGCGGGCGCCGGCGCAAGCGCTACTCGCTCACCCCGGCCGGACGCGGCGCCCTGCGCGGGTGGGCCGACTCCCCCGAGGTCGCGCCGCCCCAGCTGCGCGACGAGGCCATGCTCAAGATCTTCGCCGGCGCCGATCCCCGCCCCATCCTCGAGCGCCGCGCCACCTGGACGCGCGCCAAGCTAGCGGAGCTCGAGGGCTACCTGCAGGCGCTGCAGGCCGGTCAGGACGGACCCCGCGAGGACAAGTGGCGCGGCGCCGAAGCCACGCTGATCGCCGGCATCGCCTACCACCGCCAGCTGCTCGACAGCATGGACGAGTACCTCACCGGCGCCCGCAGCGACGAGCGCGCAGGGAGCGCCCGCGGCCCGCGCGGCGCCGACGGCGCCGCTCAGGCGGCCACCGTCAAGCCGCCCGCCGCCGGCAGCGGGTAGCGGCGGCGCAGCTCGTACAGCGTGGTGCGCTCCGCCGCCGGGCGGCCGGCCGCGTGCGCCGCCGCCGCCAGCTGCCCAGGCTCCAGGCGCGTGCCGTGGTAGGAGCCCGCCAGGCGGCTGATCGACTCCTCCATCAGCGTGCCGCCGAGGTCGTTCACGCCCCAGCGCAGCGACTCCGTGGCGGCGTCCAGGCCCATCTTCACCCAGCTCGCCTGCACGCTCGCGATCGTCTTGCCCAGCGCCAGGCGGAACACCGCAGTGTGCTTGAGGTTCTCCTCGCGCGAGATCTCCTCCACCCCGTGCGTGCGCCCCAGCAGCGTCTGGAAGGGGATGAACGACAGCGGCACGAACTCCGTGATCCCGCCCGTGCGCTCCTGCAGCTCGCGCACCACCCGCATGTGCTCCGCCAGCTCCCACGGCTCCTCGATGTGGCCGAACATCACCGTCGCCGTCGAGCACAGCCCCGCCGCGTGCGAGGCCTCCACGATCTCCACCCAGCGCGCCACCGGCAGCTTGTTCGGCGAGATGCGCTCGCGCACGCCGTCGTGCAGCACCTCCGCCGCCGTGCCCGGCGTCGAGCCCAGGCCCGCCTCGCGCAGCGCCGCGAACACCTCGCCCGGCGGCAGGCCCGAGATGTCGCACATATGCGCGATCTCCATCGGGCTGTACGCGTGCAGGTGCAGCTCCGAGCCCGCCCGTCTCGCGGTGTCCTTGGCCAGTCGCAGCCACGCCAGGTAGTCCTCCAGCTGCCAATCAGGGTGGATGCCCGATTGGATGCACAGCTCGCTCGCGCCGAAGTCGATCGCCTCGAGGACGCGGGCGACGAACTCCTCTTCATCGTGTTCGTAGGCGTCCGGCGAGCGGCGCCCCTGGCCGAACCCGCAGAACGCGCACCCCACCGTGCACACGTTGGAGATGTTGATGTTGCGGTTCACCACGAACGTCACCGTCTCCCCCGCCACTTCCGCGCGCAGCTCGTCCGCCGCCGCGCGCATGCGCTCGATCGCCTGCGGCCGCGTCTCCGCGAACATCGCCGTCAGCTCCTGCGCGTCCAGCCGCCGGCCCTCGCGCGCGCGCTCGGTCGCGCCCGCCACCAGGTCCGGGCGAATCGGCGGCGCGCCGCTCGCGGCCGGGTCGGTGCGGCCGGAGCCGCGGCGGGGGATGAAGCTCCAGTACTTCACCTTGATCGTGTCCAGCACGCCGCGCGAGAGCCACTGCGGGTCGATGTAGCGCGGGTACACGCACAGCCGCTCGGTCAGCGCGAAGCCGTCGGCGGCCAGCTGCTTGCGCACCCGGTGCGGCGAGGGGAACGGGTGCTCGGGGGAGATGTGGTCGCCGTTCGCGCTCAGCCCGCCCAGGTCGGTCGCGCCGGCGCGCACCAGCTCGCCCCACCAGTCGGCCAGGTTCGGCGGCACCTGGATGCCCACGTCCGGCATCAGCCTGCGGGTCTCCGCGATCAGGCGCTTCATATCCTCGATGCCCACCGGCCCCGCGCCCTGCGTGGCCCACTCCGGCAGCGCCAGGTGCGGGCGCTCGAGGGCGGCGCTCGCTTCCGCCGCGGCGAGGTCCTGCTCGCTCGCCCACCGCTCGCGCGACGCCCGCTCCGCGATCTGCGCCGGCTCCCGGCCGTAGTAGCGGGGGTGGGGCACGAAGTTCTGCAGGATCACCTCCTGGATGTGCCCGTGCTCGGAGTGCAGCGCCGCGATCGCCTCCAGCGAGGCGACCCGCTCCTCCTCGCTCTCGCCGATCCCCACGAGGATGCCGCTCGTGAACGGGATGCGCAGCTCGCCCGCCGCGCGGATCGTCTGCAGGCGACGCGCCGGGTGCTTCGTCGGCGAGCCCGCGTGCACCGTCTGCATCAGCCGCTCCGAGACCGACTCCAGCATCAGCCCCTGCGAGGCCGTCACCGCGCGCAGGCGCGCCAGGTCCTCGCGCTCCAGCACCCCCAGGTTGGTGTGCGGCAGAAGGCCCCGCTCGAGCGCGCGCTCGCACGTCCACGCCACGTAGCCCGTGAAGTCCTCGTGGCCGTAGCCGCGCAGCCGCGCCGCCACCTCCGCGTTCACCTCCGGGCGCTCGCCCGTCAGCACCAAGAGCTCCTTGACGTTGCGCCGCGCCGCCCCGTCCAGGATCTCCAGCACCTCCTCCGGCGAGTGCAGGTGCGCCCTGTGCGTCGCGAACGCGCAGTACTTGCAGTAGCAGCGGCACGTGCGCGACAGCGACAGGGTGAGGTTGCGCGAGAAGGTCACGCGGCGGCGCATGCGCACGAGTCTATGACGCGCGCCGCGCGGGCCCGCCTCACCAATTGCTTTGTCTACCAAAGTGTATACTTAGGCCATGGACACGCCGGCCGTGCGGGAGACGAGGAGGAGCCCGATGCGCACACCACTCGCGTACTTCGCCGCCCTGGTGGCGGTCACGCTGGCGCCGCTCGAGCTGCCGGGCGTCGCCGCGGCCACGCCCACCGTCGCCTTCGATGCCAAGGTCGTCCCGATCCCGGGGTTCGCGCACACCGGCAACATCCTCGGCGCCGGCGCCGACCTGGCGTTCGAGTACGCGATCGGCGGCAGCGAATACTTCGGCTCGCCGCCGCCGATCATCGCCATCAACGTGTACGCCCCGAAGGGCACCGTGCTGCACCGGCGGGGGTTCCCCACGTGCCCCGAAGAGACGCTGCTCGACGTCGGCGCGATCGGCTGCCCGCAGGGCTCGTCGGCCGGGCTCGGCACGCTGGTCGGCTTCGTCACGATCGGCGGCGAACGCGTCGAAGAGCACGGAGAGCTGTTCGAGTTCTTCGGGCCGGGCGGCGGCACCGAGTACCTGGCGGACGGCCACTCCCCGGTCGAGCTCGAAATCCTCACCAAGGGCCGCTTCAGCCACCTCGACGGCATCGACGGCTACGGCTTCGAGGAGGAAGAGCAGGTGCCGCTCGTCGCCACCCTGCCCGGCGCGCCCTACGCGTCGGTCAAAACCATCTCGGCGACTTTCGGCGCGGCCAGGCGCTCGCACGGCAGGACCGTCTACTACGGCCGCGTCCCCAAGACGTGCCCCCGGGGAGGCTTCCCGCTGAAGACCGAAGTGATCTTCGCCGAAGACGGCGAACCGTCCAGGCCGGAGACCGTCAGCGCCTACCGCCGCACACCGTGCCCGGCCCGATGAGCCTGATCGAAGAACGCGCGTTCGCGCTTGCCCATCTCGGTCAGCGGACGCGCTCCCTGCAGGTGCTCCGCCGCGATCGCGCCCCAGTGGGCGCCGCCGCGGAGCTGCGCGATCACCGACGCCACCGCGACCTCCACGCGACCCATCACCGTGTACTCCGGCGGCATCTGCACGTGGCGCAGCGCGTTCGCCGAGGGACCGTCCGGCGAGCACCGGCGTTCGATCCTGCGCGCCACGTGCTGCGGGGTCACCACGAAGCGCCGGTCCGCCCACAGCATCGCCCAGTCCTCGCGCCAGAAGGCAAGCGCCTCCTCGGGGCTGACGGGGTCCGAGGACCGCCAGAACCCGGCCTCCACGCAGGCGCGCCACGTCCCCGGCGCGTCGCCCCGCAGGCACGCGCCGATGATCGCGTCCATCATCTCCACCTGCTCGCGGCGGAAGCGCTTGACGCAGCCGAAGTCCAGGAAGCTCACGCTGCCGTCGTCGTGGAGCACGTAGTTGCCGGGGTGCGGGTCGGCGTTGATCATGCAGATGCGTGCGAAGGAGCCGTAGGTGAAGCGCCAGATCGCCTCCGCCCAGCGGTCGCGCAGGTCCTGCCCGGCCGCCAGCGCGTCGCTCCAGCGCAGGCCCCGCGCGAGCCCCTGGGTCAGCACCCGCTCGGTGCAGAGCTCGCCGATCACCTCTGGCACGCGGATGAACGGGTGCCCGCGGTAGTGCGCCGCGAACGCCGCCTGGTAGGCCGCCTCGCGCCGGTAGTCGAGCTCCTCGGCGATGCGCAGGCCCATCTCTCGCGCCACGCCGCGAACGTCCAAGCTCAGCCTGCGCGACGACAGGCCGCCGACGAACAGGCTCAGGAACGTCGCCAGCAGCTGCGCGTTCGCGAGGTCGGCGCCGATCGCGCCCGCCGCCCCCGGATACTGGATCTTCACCGCAACCTCGCGGCCGTCGTGCAGCCGGGCCGCGTGCACCTGTCCGATCGAGGCCGCCGCCAGCGGCTTCCAGTCGAACTCGGCGAACGTGCGCTCGGCGGCGCAGCCGAGCTCGCGCTCGAGCGCCGCCCGCGCCAACTCCGGCTCCATCGCCGGCGCGTCGCCGCACAGGCGACTCAGCGCCGACTGGTAGATCGACTGGAACTCGCTCGGCACCGCCGGGGCGCTCGTCGCGAACGACAGCATCTGCCCGGCCTTCATCAGCGCGCCCTTGGAGCGGCCGAGCAGCTCCGCGTAGCGCTCCGCCGTACGCACGTGAAGCTCCGTCGCGTCGGCCCCGGAGCGCCCGCCGCGCAGCCCGCCCACGAGCAGCTCGCCGGCGGTGCGGGCGCTCAGGCCCAGCAGCGGAGCCGCTCGCCGCAGCCGCCCCTGGCTGATGCCGTCGCCGGGCGCACCGGCAGCGTCTGCAGGAAGCTCGTCGGACATGGTCTCACCGCCCCCTCATCAGCCGCTGACTTCAAGCAAGCGTATGCTTGGGAGCTGGGCATGTCAAGCGTCACGCGCGAGCGCATCATCGACCAGGCGATGCAGCTGTTCAGCCAGCACGGCTACGCCGCCACCAGCGTCGCCAAGATCGAGTCGGCCGCCGGTCTCACCCCCGGAGCCGGCGGGCTCTACCACCACTTCGCCAGCAAGGAAGCCGTGCTCGCCGCCGGCATCGAGCGCCAGCTCGCCCGCCTGGAGGCGCTGCGCGAGATCCGCAGCGTGCTCGCTCCCCTCGGAGACCTCAAAGCCGAGCTCACGCTCACCGCCCGCTACGTCCTCGCGGAGCTCGACAGCGAGTCCGACCTGCTGCGCATCCTCGCCTCCGACGTGCGCCAGCGACCGCAGCTGCTGAAGACCGCGCTCGACGAGCTGATCGGCTCCACCTTCGCGGGCTTCGCCGCCTGGATCGGCGAGCGCGCCGAGCACCCGCTCGCGGAACGGGACGCGCAGGCGATCGCCGCCGTGGGCCTGGGCTCGCTGCTCTCCTCCCGCCTGCTGCAGAGCGTCCTCGGCGTCCCCGCCCCGGTCGACGACGAGGCGCTCGTCGACACCTGGGTTCGCATCATGATGGCGGCGCTGGCCGGCGCCGCGCCCGCGGGCTAGGGCCGGCGGCGGGCGCCCGCCCGCTCCCCATGCCGCCGGGGTCGGCGGCGGGCGCTCGCCCGCTCGCCGCCGCGCCAGGGCCGTCCGCCGCGGCCCGCCGCCGCTGCGCCATCGCCGCCCCTTCGACCATCGTCACGACCGTGCGCTCCGCCTCCTCCCGCGCCAGCCCCATGTCCTCGCGCAGCAGCTTCCACGCCAGAACGTCGGTGGCGAGCACGATCGCGTTCAGGCAGCGCGCGCGGCGGCTCCCGCGCAGTCCCGCGAGCAGCGGCGCGAACGTGGTCTGCACCCAGTGGCGATGGTACAGGCGACCGGCCTCCGTCATGCGACGAACCGCCGCGATGCGCTGCTCTTGGGAGAGCATCCGCAGGACCGCCCCGCCATGGCGCTCGTAGCGCTCGTACAGGACGCTCACTGCGCCCGCCACGTCCTCGCTCGGGGCCGCGGGCCGCCGCTCCAGCTCCTCGCGCCCGAACCACGCGTAGGCAGCGGTGAACAGGTCCTCCTTGCCGCCGAAGCGCGCGTGCAGCGTCTGCACGGTCACCCCCGCCTGCGCCGCGATCTCCCGCAGCGGCACGTCGTCGTAGGGGCGGGAGCCGAACTGCCGCCAGGCGGCGGCCAGTACCCGCTCCCCCGTCGCCGCCGCCGCCTGCGCGCGCGCGGACATGCGGTACGGCCGTCGCTTTTCCTCGCTTGACATATTCATCTTATTATGACTAAGATCAAATCAGAGCAGATGGCAACCATCCTCGCCTATACCTCCCCCGCTCGCAGCCACCTGTTCCCGCTCATGCCCGTGCTCGACGAGCTGGCCCGTCGCGGCCACCGCATCGTGCTGCGCACGCTCGCCTCCCAGGTGCAGGTGGGCAGCGAACGCGGCTTCGACGCCGGCCCCGTCAGCCCGGCGGTCGAGGCGCTCGAGCACACCGACTGGCGCGCGCGCATCGCGCTGCAGTCGCTGCGCATGAACGCAGAGGTGTTCTGCGCGCGCGGCGCGCACGACGGGCCCGACCTCCAGCGCGCGCTCGACGAGGTGAGACCGGACGCAGCCCTGGTGGACTACAACTGCTGGGGCGCGCTGATGGCGGCCGAGGCGTGGGGCGGTCCCTGGGCCACGTTCTGCCCATATCCGCTGCCGCTCCCCTCTCGCGACGCCCCTCCATACGGCCCAGGGCTGGCACCCGCGCGAGGGGCGCCGGGACGGGCGCGCGATCGATTCATGCGGCCGCTCATCTCTGTCATCCTCGAGCGCCAGATTCGCCCCGCCCTCAACCGGCTGCGCCGGCAGGTCGGCCTCGACAGGCTTGACTCCGCACAGGAGTGGTTCGGCCAGCCGCCGTTGATGTTGTACATGAGCGCTGAACCGTTCGAGTACCCGCGACGCGACTGGCCGGCCAATGTCGTCATGATCGGGCCGTGCGCGTGGGATCCTCCAGCCAAGGCACCGGATTGGCTGCGGCGGACGACGCGGCCGATCGTGCTCGTCAACACCTCCACGGAGTTCCAGGACGACGGTGGGCTCGTGCGGGTCGCGCTGGAGGCACTGGCCGAGGAGCCCGTGTGCGTGGTGGCCACGCAGCCCACCGGGGAGCTCGCCGGCCTGCCGCGGATGCCCGCCAACGCCCGCGTGGAGCGCTTCCTTCCCCACGCCGCCGTGCTGGAGCGCGCGGTCTGCGCGGTCACGCATGGCGGCATGGGGTCCACCCAGAAGGCGTTGGCGTATGGCGTGCCGGTGTGCGCGGTGCCGTTCGGACGCGACCAGTTCGAGGTCGCGCGGCGCGTGGAGATCGCCTGCGCCGGCACGAGGCTGCCCGCGCGGCGCCTGCGCCCAGACCGCCTCAGGTACAAGGTGCGCGAGGCGATCGACCTGGCAGCAGGAGCACGGCGGATAGCCGCGGCGTTCGCCGCCGCCGGCGGGCCGCGCGCCGGCGCCGACGCCTTCGAGGCGCGGCTGCTGCACCGGGGCGCCATTGCTTCGGAGCGGAGCGCCGCCGCCGGCGGCGGAGACGCCGCCGCCATCCGCGCCTGAGCGCGACGGAGGGCCGTCCGTGATCGCGCGCCTGGCCCGGCTCGCCACGAACCACCCGCGGCGCGCGCTGCTCGCCGCCGGCGCCGTGTTCGTGCTCGCCGCCGCGCTCGGCGCGCCCGTCACCGGGATGCTCGGCTCCAGCAGCAGGGACTTCTCGGACCCCGGCTCGCAGTACGAACGCGCCAACGCCGCGATCGCGGCGGCCACCGGGCAGAGCCCCTACTACAACCTGGCGGCGCTCGCGCGCAGCCGCGAGGGCCGGGTCACGAGCCCCCGCGCGCGGCGCTCGGTGCTGGCGCTCGCGCGGCTGATCGCCTCCCAACAGGGCTTCCAGCGGATGCTCGACTACGGGCGCGCCGGCGGCGCTTCGCGCGACGCCGCGCTGGTCTCGCGCGACCGCCGCGAAACGCTCGTGCTCGCCGCGTTCGCAACCGCCAAGGAGGCCGTCGCCGCGGCCTCGCGCGTGCGTCGCGCGCTCGCGCGCGGGCCGGCCGGCGCCGCGACGGCGGGGCTTGGCGTGCGCTTCGGCGGCCCCGCGCTGATCAACGAAGAACTGAACGAGCTCACCGCCGGCGAGCTGGCGCGGGCGGAGCTGGTCGCGCTGCCGATCCTGCTGGCGCTGTCGTTCTGGTTCTTCCGCGGCCTCCTCGCCGCGCTGCTGCCGCCGCTCGTCGGGGGCCTGGCGATCCTGCTCACGTTCCTGGGGCTGCGCGTGGTCGACCAGTTCACTCCGATCTCCGTGTTCGCGCTGAACCTCGTCAGCGGCATGGGCCTGGGGCTCGGCATCGACTACTCCCTGTTCGTGCTCTACCGCTACCGCGAGGAGCGCGCGCAGGGCCGCGAGGCCGCCGCGGCGATCGAGCGCACGCTGCAGACGGTGGGGCGCACCGTCCTCTACAGCTGCCTCACGGTCGCCGCGGCGATGACCAGCCTGCTCGTGTTCCCGCTGCGCTTCCTCTCGTCGATGGGGGTCGGCGGCGCGCTCGTGACGCTGTGCGCGGGGGCGGTCGCGCTGCTGGTGCTGCCATCGCTGCTGATCGTGCTGGGCGGACGCATCGACGCGCTCTCGCCGGCGTGGCTCCAGCGCCGCGCGGCGCGCTCGGCCACCGCCACCGGCGAGGGGGGATGGTGGCGCCTGGCGCACGGGGTCGTGCGCCACCCCCTGCCCGTCGCCACGCTCGCCGCGGTGGCGCTGGTGGCGGCCGCCACGCCGGTCGCGCACGTGCAGTTCACCTCCCCCGGCGCCAACCTGCTGCCGGCCGGCGCCGAAAGCCATCGGGTGGAAAGCGCACTCGCCACGCGCTTCCCCGCCAACGTCGGCGAAGCCACCGAAATCGTCGCCACCGTCCCCCGCGCGTCCGCCGCCCGCCTGGCGGCGCAGGCGGGCGCCGCCGCCGGCGGGCTCGCAAGCGTGTCCGCGCCCGTCGCGCTCGGCCGCGGCGCCTTCGAGATCACGGTGCTGCCGCGCGGCTCGCCCTTCACCTCCGCCCAGCAGCGGCTGCTCTCGCGGCTGCGCGCGCTCGCCCGCCCCTACGGCGCGCTCGTCGGCGGCACCACCGCCTTCTTCGTGGACCAGCGCAGCTCGATCGCCGCGCACATCCCGCTGGCGCTGGCGATCCTGCTGGCGCTCACCGCCGTGTTCCTGTTCGCGATGACCGGCTCGGTGACGATCCCGCTCAAGGCGCTCGTAATGAACCTCCTCAGCGTCGGCGTCGGCACCGGGCTGATCGTGCTGATCTTCCAGGACGGCCACTTCTCCAGCCTGCTCGGCTTCACCCCCATCGGCGGGCTGGAAGAGTCGACGCTGGTGCTGATGATGGTGGTCGCCTTCGCGCTCGCCACCGACTACGAGGTGTTCGTGCTGGCCCGCGTCAAGGAGGCGCACGACCAGGGCATGCCCAACCGCGAGGCGATCGCGCTCGGCGTGGAGCGCACCGGGCGCATCATCACCGCCGCGGCGCTGCTGTTCTGCGTGGCGATCGGCGCCCTCGCCAGCTCCGAGCTGTTCTTCACCAAACAGCTCGGCGTCGGCGCTGCGCTGACGGTGGCGATCGACGCGAGCGTGATCCGCGCGCTGCTCGTGCCCTCGCTGATGGCGCTGATGGGCGACTGGAACTGGTGGGCGCCCGCCCCCCTGCGCCGCCTGCACGCGCGCGTGGGGCTGCAGGAGGCGGCGTAGTCGTTTCGTGGGCTGTCGCCGCATGCGGCGACGGGCCGGGGCCGCATGCGGCCCCGGCGACCCGCCACTTGTGGCGGGTCGATCGATAAGTTGATCGTCGCGGCCCCGACGACCCGAAGCACCTCAGACCACAAGGAGAGCGACATGAGCGAGAGCGAGAACCCGGCGATTGCGAGCCCCACTCCCGCGGCTCACCGCCCGCGGACGATCCAGGACTGGTGGCCGGACCGGCTGGACCTGAGCGTCCTGCACCGCCACTCGCCCCTGTCGGACCCGATGGGGCCAGGCTTCGACTACGCCAGCGAGTTCGCGACCCTCGACGTCGAGGAGCTGCGGCGGGACCTGATCGAGCTGATGGGCGACTCCCAGGAGTGGTGGCCCGCCGACTACGGCCACTACGGGCCCCTGTTCATCCGCATGAGCTGGCACGCCGCCGGCACCTACCGCATCGCCGACGGCCGCGGCGGCGGCGGCGAGGGGGCCCAGCGCTTCGCCCCGCTGAACAGCTGGCCCGACAACGCCAGCCTCGACAAGGCCCGGCGGCTGCTGTGGCCGGTCAAGCGCAAGTACGGGCGCAAGCTCTCCTGGGCGGACCTGCTGGTGTTCGCCGGCAACGTGGCGATGGAGTCGATGGGCTTTCAGACGTTCGGCTTCGGCTTCGGCCGCGAGGACATCTGGGAGCCCGACGAGATCTTCTGGGGACCAGAGGACACGTGGCTCGGGGACGAGCGCTACAGCGGCCAGCGCGAGCTGGCGGGGCCCCTCGGGGCGGTGCAGATGGGGCTCATCTACGTCAACCCCGAGGGTCCCAACGGCAACCCCGACCCGGCGGCCGCCGCCCGCGACATCCGCGAGACCTTCGCCCGCATGGCGATGAACGACGAGGAGACCGTGGCGCTGATCGTCGGCGGGCACACCTTCGGCAAGACCCACGGCGCGGTCGACCCCGCCGCGGTCGGCCCGGAGCCCGAGGCCGCGCCGCTGGAGCAGCAGGGGCTCGGCTGGAAGGGCAGCCTGCACCGCAACGGCGACGGCGTGCGCATGCTCACCGGCGGCCCGGAGGGGGCGTGGACGAACGAGCCCACGAAGTGGGACAACGGCTTCCTCGAGAACCTGTTCGCCTACGAGTGGGAGCTGACCGAGAGCCCCGCCGGGGCCAAGCAGTGGGCGCCCAAGGACCCCGAGGCCCAGGGCACGGTGCCCGACCCGCACGACCCCGCGACGCGGCACGCCCCGATGATGCTCACGACCGACCTCGCGCTGCGGGTCGACCCGGTGTACGAGCCGATCGCCAGGCGCTTCCACGAGCACCCCGACCAGCTCGAAGAGGCGTTCGCCAAGGCCTGGTACAAGCTCCTGCACCGCGACATGGGGCCGATCTCGCGCTACCTCGGGCCGTGGGTGCCCGAGGCGCAGCTATGGCAGGACCCGGTGCCGGCGGTCGACCACGAGCTGATCGACGACGCCGACGCGGCGGCCCTGAAGGAGAAGATCCTCGCCTCGGGGCTCCCGATCTCGCGCCTCGTCGCAACCGCCTGGTCGGCGGCGGCGTCGTTCCGCGGCACCGACAAGCGCGGCGGCGCCAACGGGGGGCGGCTTCGCCTCGCCCCGCAGAAGGACTGGGAGTGGAGCGAACCGGCCGAGCTGGCGGGCGCGCTGGCGGCGCTCGAACGGGTCCAGCAGGAGTTCAACGCCTCGCAGGCCGCCGGCAAGCGGGTCTCGCTGGCGGACCTGATCGTGCTCGGCGGCTGCGCGGCGGTCGAACAGGCGGCGCGCAGCGCCGGCCACGACGTCGCCGTCAGCTTCGCGCCGGGGCGCACCGACGCCTCGCAGGAGCAGACCGACACGGATTCCTTCGCGGTGCTCGAGCCGACCGTCGACGGCTTCCGCAACTACTCCCGGCCGGGCGAGCCGCTGGCGCTGGAGCACGGGTTGCTGGAGCGCGCCTTCATGCTGAGGCTGACCGCGCCGGAGATGACCGTGCTGGTCGGCGGCATGCGGGCCCTGGACGCGAACTTCGGGCACTCGCCGCACGGCGTCTTCACCGAGCGCCCGGAAACGCTGACCAACGACTTCTTCGCGAACCTGCTCGACATGGGCACCGAGTGGAGGGCGGCCGGCGCGAACGGCAACGGCTCGGCCCAGGGCGTCTACGAGGGACGCGACCGCCGCACGGGCGAGGTGCGCTGGACCGCCACCGCGGCGGACCTCGTGTTCGGCTCCAACTCCCAGCTGCGGGCCCTGGCCGAGGTGTACGCGAGCGAGGACGCCGGCGAGAAGTTCGTGCGCGACTTCGTGGCCGCCTGGGAGAAGGTCATGAACCTCGACCGCTTCGACCTGGGCTGAGCACGGGCTCCGCTGCGGCCATGCCGGCGCACGTGTACCTGGCCCGCCACGGGCGCACCGCCTACAACCTCGAGGGGCGCTTCCAGGGACAGCAGGCGATCCCCCTCGACGAGGTGGGCCGCGAGCAGGCGCGGGAGCTGGCCGAGCGCGCCGCCCCCTACGGCTTCCGCGCGCTGTGGTGCAGCCCCCTGCTGCGCGCCCGCGAAACGGCCGACGCGGTAGCCGCGCTGATCGGGCTGGAGCCGGTCGAGGACGAGCGCTTCATGGAGACCGACGCCGGCGACTGGACCGACCGCAGCTTCGCCGAGGTGATCGCACAGGCGCCGGAGGCGTTCGCCGCCTTCGCCGGGGCCCACGCGGACTTCGCCTTCCCCGGCGGCGAGTCCTTCGCCCAGCAGGAGGTGCGGGTGGGCGCGGCGCTCGACGACGTGGAAGCCGGCGAGCTGCCCGCGCTCGTCGTCTGCCACGGGATGGTCATCCGCGCCGCCCTGGCCGTGCGCGCCGGGGAGCTGCTGGAGCACGTCAAACGGGTGCCCAACGCCGCGCTCGTGGCGCTGCCTTCCTCCCCGGCGTCGTCCCCGGAGGGGGATGGGGACCGCGCCGCCCTCGCCGGGGAGCTCACGGAGCTCGGCGGCGGCGCGGCGCCGCTCGCCAGCTGAGCGCTCGGGCGAGCGGCCGGGTGCCGGTCGGAGCCTTCCGACCGGATCGACTACTAGCGTGATTTCCAACGGTGGAATCGGATAGACGCGAACCGCTAGCCCAGCTTCGACAGCGGATCGTCGATAGCCCATTCGGCGCTTTCGTGGTATCTGTCGCAACGATCTATCTCGCGGGGCTCCCCGCGGTGTACACGATTCTCACGGCCGGTTTGAATCCGGCGGGCGGAGCAGCGGCAGGATGGCGCAAGCCAGCGCTACCGCTCTTCCTGGCGTGGTGCGTGTGCGCCATAGTCCTTGCCGCGATCGCGTTCTTGAAGGACGGCGAGCTGCGGAGCGTGTTCGAGACGTTGCGCACCCGTGCATCGACGCTTCGCGGCGATCGTCGCAGGGAGGCCGTCGTTCGAGCGATCAGCCTGGTCCTCGAGAACGGGCCCGAGGCGCAGCTGTTGCGCAACTTCAGTCCACGGGTCTTCATCGCATCGCCAACCGAGAAGCCAACGGAGCTGGTTCCGTTTCTGTCAACGGACATCAGGACCTGGCAGCACTGGCCCCTTGCGACGGGCGCGATCGGCCTCACGTTCAAGACCAACAGCCCCGATCCACTCGTCTTCCGGCGCTCCGAGCTCGCGACCCTCAACCGCACGCTCACCACAGAGCAGCTCGAACACTACGAGGGCCTGACGATGGTCGCCGCGATTGCGATCCGCGACGACGCGGAGCGGCCGCTCGGCGTGCTCAGCGTTTCGAGCAGCGCAGCTGCCCCACGCTTCGGAGACCGCCGGCTGCGCGCGCTGAAGCTCCTGGCGAGCAACCTCGGGGTTTTCCTCGAGCTCGTCGTTTAGCGGTCGCCGAGGTGGCCGATATCATTGGCTCATGGCCGACAGACCACCCCTCGATCTCTCCAAAGTGATCAAGAAGACAGCCCCACTGGAGGATCTGGTGGCTGACGACCTCAAGAAAGAGCGCGGCAAGTTCAACTTGACCGAGGAGCAGTGGAGGAACATCGGTGACGGGCATCCGCTCTCGGTGCGGCGGGGCTTCTTCCGGCGGCGATCTCGGCGATCGTCCGCCGCATAGCTGCCAGGCGAACTTCGTCACCCGTCCACGTCCTCGCCGGCCACCACGAAGATGTGGGCGTGCGAGCCGCGCAGCGTCCTCCATGCTCGCGTTTCGCGGTCGTCGCCCGCCGCGGGCTCGAGCGCAGAGTCAGGCCCCTCAGCGCAGGATCACGCAGCCGGTGCTCCCGTGCGCGATCAAACGCCCGTCGGACTCCACGAACAGCCGCCCCTCGGCGGTGGCGGTGCGCTTGCCCGCGTGCACCACCCGTCCTTCGGCCAGCACGCGACCGGTGGCCTGGCTCATCGCACGCACGTAGCGAACCTGGAGATCCGTCGTCGTGTAGCCCACGCCGGCCTCCAGGGTGGTGTGCACCGCGCAGCCCATGCAGGAGTCCAGTAGCGTCGCCGCCACGCCACCGTGCACCATGCCGATCGGGTTGTACATCCACTCCGCCGGCTCCATCGCGAACAGCGCCCGCCCCGCCTCGGCCTCGACGATCTCGAAGCCGAGCAGCTGCGCGATCGGGGGCGGCGGCAACTCTCCGCTGCGGATCGCGCAGATGTAGTCGACGCCGGCGAGCTTCATCCCCTCGGCCGCTACAGCCGCCGGGTCGCTCCAGCTGAACGTGCGGCTCCGCAGCGCCTCGCGCCCACCGACGAGCCGATGCGCGGCCTCGGGCGCGCTCACGCCGCCTCCTCGATCAAGGGCTCCGCAATCACGGGATCGGAGATCGGCTCCGCGATCACCGGCTCGCCGGTTCCCACCACACGGCGGTCCGGCGGCCCCAGCGCGAGCAGCACGACCCCGGCGACGATGCCGCTCGCCACCGTGATCAACCACCCGGTGTGGAACGACGAGGCGGTGACGGCGTGCGCGCCGAGCACCGCCACCAGCACCGCGACCCCCAGCGCCACGCCGATCTGGCGGCCCATCGTCAGCACCGCCGCGCCAGTGGCGAAGCGCTCGGGCGGCAGCGAGGAGGCGCCGGCGCCGGTGAGCGTCGGGATCACCAGCCCCACCCCGGCGCCGGTGAGGATCGAACCGGGCAGGTAGCCGGCGAAGAAGTCGGGACGGTTGCCGGTGCGGGCAATGAAGTACACGGACCCGGCCGCGAACGTCAACGCCCCCGCCACTCCGGGGATGCGGTAGCCGATGCGCGCGCCGAGCCGCGCCGAGGGGATGCTGAAGGCGGTCGCCATCGCCGGGCCCGCGAACAGCATCAGCCCGGCGGTCAGCACGCTCTCGTGCCACACCCCCGTCAGGAACAGCACCCCGGCGAGCAGCATCGCCCCGAAGCCGGCGAAGAAAAGCACCGACGCGCCCACCGCGAGGCCGAACGTGCGCACCCTCAGCATCGAAGGCTCCACCACCGGCGCGGGGTGGCGCGAGGATCGAACCCACACCGCGGGGAGCAGCAGCGCCGCCGCCGCCAGCGGGGCGATCACCCGCGCCGATCCCCAGCCCCATTCCTGGCCCTTCACGATCGCCACCACCAGCGCTCCCACCGCCAGCATCAGGGCGCCCGCGCCCAGCAGGTCAGGGCGCAGCGTCGTGCGCTCGCGGCGCTCGGCCAGCGTCCGCGTCCCGAACACGAGCCCCGCGACGCCCACCGGGACGTTCACGAGGAACACCCAGCGCCAGTCGGCCTGCACCAGCAGGCCTCCGAGCGGGGGTCCGGAGGCGGCCGCGATGCCCCCCGTCGCCGCCCACATCCCGATCGCCGTGTGCCGGCGCTCGGGCTCGAACTCGGGGAGTATCAGCCCCAGCGAGGTGGGGAGCATCAGCGCCCCGCCCACGGCCTGCACGAGCCGCGCCCCCACGAGGAAGCCAACCGAGGGCGCGAGCGCGCAGGCGGCGCTCGCCGCCACGAACACCGCGAGCCCCAGCAGGAACGCGCGCTTGCGCCCGAACGCGTCCGCCCAGCGCCCGGCCGGCACGAGCAGCGCGGCGAACACGATCGCGTAGCCGCTGAGCACCCACGACAGCGACGACAGCGACGCCCCGTGGAAGTGCCGCGAGATCGCCGGGAAGGCGATGTTGACGATGAACAGGTCGAGGCTCGACATGAACACCCCGACGCACACGATCAGCGACACCAGCCATTTGCGTTGCATCACGAAACGCACCCTAGCACAGGTCGGTTGCTTCATGCAACTTGATCGGCTATGCTGGCGTGGAGGTGCTAGGCAGCAGCTACGACAGCCAGACGTGCAGCATCGCCTCGGCGCTGGAGGTGGTGGGCGAGCGCTGGTCGCTGCTGATCGTGCGCGAGGTGTTCCTCGGCGCGCGCCGCTTCGACGAGATCCAGGCCGACCTCGGGATCGCACGCAACGTGCTGCAGACCCGCCTCACCAAGCTCGTCGGCGCGGGCGTGCTCGAACGGCGGCCCTACCGGGAGCGCCCGCCGCGCTACGAGTACTTCCTCACCGACAAGGGCCTCGACCTGTGGCCGACGATGGTCTCGCTGATGCAGTGGGGCGACCGCCACGCCGCGCCCTCGGCGGGCCCGCCGGTGCTGCTCGAGCACCGGGGCTGCGGCGGCGCCGTCGACGAGCACCGCATCTGCGCCAGCTGCGGCGCGCGCCTGTCCGCGCGCGACGTGCGCGCGCTCGCCGGACCGGGCGCCCGCGCCGACCACCCGCTGCTGCGGCGTCTGCACGCCGGGGAGCGGGAGGCGACAGCGGCCGCGTAGCGCCCGCGCGAGGCGACGCCGAAGCGTCCATGCGGCGCGAAGCCACGCCTGCCGCCGGCCCCGAAGGCTCAGGGCGCCAGCAGCCGCGCGACGAGCTCGCCGCCCTCCCGCGCCATGCGCGAGCGCGGCACCGCTAGGTCGAAGCCCGCGCGCTCGGCCCGCTCGCGCGCCGCGGCGTCCACGTGGGAATAGAAGCCCAGCGTACGCACCCCATCGAGCTCGCCGGCGGCGCGCAGCGACTCCACCGCGCCGGCGCCGTCGAGCTCGCCGTCCACCAGGTCCACCACCAGCAGCTGCGCCCGTCCGCTCGACTCCCCCGCCTCGGCGCGCAGCCGCTGGCCAAGATCGGCGGCGGAGCCCACCAGCTCCACCTCGTGGCCGGCAGCGGCCAGCGCGCCCTGCACGCGCGAGCCGAACAGCAGGTCCCCCGTGAGCGCGAGCACGCGCGCCATCGCTACTGCGCGCGCAGGCGGCGGAACTCTTCGCGGGCGGACTGAGGCCGGCCCCACATCTGCGTGACCTCCACCCGTCCGCTGCGCGTCTCGCGCACGACCATCTCCCCCTCGATGCCGGCTTCGTCGAGCAGTCGCAGCGACCCGTGCACGGTGGGCGCCGAGGCGGCGTGGCCGAAGCGGTGGGCGACCAGCAGCCGCCAGTGCCAGTCGTGGTGGGAGTAGGGACGGGCGTTGCACGTGGTCAGATACAGCGCGGCCTCCACGTAGCGCGACTCCTCGGCGATGCGCAGGTCCAGCTCGAGGTCGGTCCAGTCCTCCGGCAGCGAGTCCACGATCCGCTGGAAGTCCTCTGCGAGCGCCATCGGCTGGAAGCCTAGCGCGGCTATTCTCGAAGCCATGGCAAGCGTGCGCAGCGAAGCTCCGGGGCCCGCGCCCACCGGCTCGCCGGCGGCACAGCCGGCGCCCGGCGACGGCGAGGCGCGGGCGCTTGCCGAGCAGCACCGCATCCTGAGCGAGCGCTGCGGCCTGCTGGACCGCTCCGAGCGCGGCAAGCTCGCGCTCACCGGGCCCGAGGCGGTGGAGTTCCTGAACGGCCAGGTCACCAACGAGCTGGCCGGGCTGCGGCCCGGCGAGGGCCGCTACGCCGCCTTCCTGACCCACAAGGGCAAGATGCTCGGCGACCTGCGCGTGCTGGCCGTCGAGGCGGAGCCCGCCGCGGCGGCCGCGGCCGGCGAGCTGGAACTCCTGCTCGACACCGAGCGCGCCTGCCTGCAGGCCCTGTTCGACATGATCCGCCGCTACAGGGTGGGCTACCGCGTGGAGCTGCACAAGCGCACCCTGGAGCGCGGGCTGCTGTCGCTGATCGGGCCGCGGGCGGCCGCGGTGGCGGGCGTCGAGAGCCTCGGGGAGGCCGAGCACGCCAACGCCCCCCTCGAGCTCGACGGCATCGACACGCTCGCCGTGCGCACCGACACCGGCGTCGACCTGCTGTGCGCAGCCGGGGACACCGCCGCCATGATGCGGGCGCTGGTCGCGCGCGGCGCCGAGCCGGTGTCCGAGCAGGCGGCCGAGTGCCTGCGGATCGAGCGCGGGCGCCCCCGCTACGGCGTGGACCTCGACGACGGCGTGATCCCACAGGAGGCCGGCCTGAACGAGCGCGCGGTGAGCTTCACGAAGGGCTGCTACGTGGGCCAGGAGACCGTCGCGCGCCTGTTCTACAAGGGCAAGCCCAACCGCCACCTGCGGGGGCTGCGGCTGAGCGCGCCCGCGAGCGCTGGGGCGGAGCTGCGCCTGGGCGAGCGCCCCGTCGGCATCCTCACGAGCGTCGCGCTCTCGCCGCGGCTGGGGCCGATCGGGCTCGCGCTGGTGCGCCGCGAGGCGCAGCCCGGCGCACGGCTCGAGCTCGCCGGCGGCGGGGACGCGGGCGCCCACGCGGAGCTCGAGGAGCTGCCCTTCCCGGCGGGCTGAGGGCGCCCCGGAGGCAGCGCCCGAGGCAGACGCCGTGCGCCTGGCGGGTACAGCTCACCCGGTGGCAGGGCTGCGCGCCTGCGCCAACAGCGGCGGGTGATCTGAGAGCTCGACCGCCTGGCCCCGCAGCGTCACGCGGCGGTCGAGCGTGCCCGCCGGCGTGGCCGGGCCGAGCCCGAGCGCGAACACGTGATCGACGTCGCGCCGGCCCAGGTGGACGGCGGCGGGCGGCGCCTGCGGTGCGCGCAGGTTCAGGTCTCCGCCCAGCACGAGCGGTGCGCCGGCGGCGAAGCG